>Ga0105047_10000179_pt1 | contig 95465 bp, 92 predicted proteins | sample MAT04_FD_78384 | JGI IMG/M metagenome (GOLD analysis project Ga0105047, IMG submission 78384) | Freshwater microbial communities from Lake Fryxell liftoff mats and glacier meltwater in Antarctica - MAT-04 (megahit assembly) | ecosystem: Environmental > Aquatic > Freshwater > Ice > Liftoff... | reverse complement strand
CGACATTGACGACAAGATCTTGGCCAAGGCCCAGGAAGAAGGCCGCCCCTGGTGGGCCGTTGCTGCTCACTACGAGCGCGAGTTCCAGGCTGCCTACCGCGCGCTAGGATGCCAACCGCCTACGGCCGAACCGCGGGCCACCGGGCATGTGACGCAGATGGTGGAGCTGATGGCCAGGCTCATCGAGGCTGGGCACGCCTACGCAGCTGATGGTGATGTGTATTTCGACGTTCGTTCCTATGCCGCCTACGGGGAGCTGTCGAGACAGAAGATCGACGAACTGCTGCCTGCTGCCGACAGTCCTGCGGACTCACGCAAGAAAGATCCGCGAGATTTCGCGCTGTGGAAGTCGGTGGTAGACCCAGCTCCGGGCGAACCGACATGGCCAACGCCATGGGGCCCGGGGCGTCCCGGTTGGCACCTGGAGTGCTCAGCCATGGCCGTGGCCTACCTGGGCTCCACCTTCGACATCCACGGTGGCGGGCTCGATCTAGTCTTTCCCCACCACGAGAATGAGATCGCACAGTCTCGTGGGGTCGGTGATGGATTCGCCAACTACTGGCTCCACAACGCCTGGGTCACCACTGCTGGCGAGAAGATGAGCAAGTCACTTGGCAACTCGCTTGTCGTGTCTGAGGTGATCACCCGCGTGCGTCCGATCGAGCTGCGCTGGTATTTGGTCGGCGCCCACTACCGCAGCAATATTGAGTTCTCCGATCAGGCCTTGATCGAAGCGGGTGCTGCGTTTGCCCGTATCGAAGGCTTCGTGAAGCGGGCAGCTGCGCAAATCGATACTCACACTGAACCCGCAGTTGCGTTGCTCCCGCCAGCCTTCGTGGCTGCGATGAACGACGACCTCTCGACGCCAGCAGCCCTCGCGGTCCTCCATGAGCACGTAACCAGCGGGAACCGTCAACTGGCAGAGGGTGCGCCGGGGCAAGAAGTTGCGAATAGCCTGGTGGTGGTTCGCGCGATGCTCAACGTGCTTGGTGTTGATCCGCTGAGCTCAACATGGGCCGACTCGTCGACTGAAGATGTAGCGCTCAAGGGCGCCTTGGACTCTTTGATCTCCGGTGAACTCCAGGCTCGACAAGCGGCGCGATCGGTTAAGGACTTCGCCGCAGCCGATGCGATACGTGATCGAATCTCGGCTGCTGGGATCATGGTGGAAGACTCCGCGGATGGCCCGCGCTGGTCATTGGCGGGGGAGTAGTAATGGCTGGCAATTCCAAGCGACAAGGTGCGATTCGCAAAGAGGGCGTCAAGAAGGCCAAAGTCGGCTCAGGCGGTAACCGTCGACAGGGTCTTGAGCCCAAGGGGCCGACACCCAAAGCGGTGGAGCGTCCAGCTCACGTCGCTCATAAGCGAGCCACAGCTGCGGCGAAGTCCGAGCCGCGCGTCGAGGCGGCTCCCAAGCCGCATCGGGCGGCCGCGCGCAAGCCGAGCGGCAAGAGCAATTCCGACATTGTTGCTGGCCGCAACCCAGTCGTGGAGTCGCTAGCGACGGGGGTCCCGAGTGAGGCGCTGTTCGTCCAGCGAGCAATCGACCCCGACCCACGCATCAAGCAGGCACTCGCCCTAGCTATGGCCGCAGGAATTCAGATCCGTGAGGCCAGCCGCACCGACCTTGATGCACTCAGCGACGGCGTCACCCATCAGGGAATCCTGCTTGAGGTCGCTCCATACGAATACCGAGACCTTGATGATGTTCTACTCGTTGGTACTGACAAAACCCCTGGCTTGGTCGTCGCCCTGGATGGCGTGACAGACCCACGCAACCTGGGTGCGATCGCGCGCTCAGCTGCCGCGTTTGGGGCGACCGGGATGGTGATTCCGGAACGCCGCTCTGCTGGAGTGACAGCCTCGGCTTGGCGCACATCAGCGGGAGCGATCGCGTACGTCCCGGTCGCGAAAGTGACCAACCTGACCCGATCGATTGAAGCTGCAAAGAAGGCGGGCTTCACGGTCGTTGGCCTTGCTGGTGACGCCGACGTTGATATTCGAGATGCTGACCTCGGCAATGAGCCTGTGATGCTCGTGATCGGTAGCGAGGGCAAGGGATTGGGGCGTTTGGTTGCCGAGTCCTGCGATATTCGAGCGTCGATTTCGATCAGCTCGCGGGTCGAGTCACTCAATGCCGCTGTTGCCGCTGGGATCGCGCTGCACGCCGTTGTGAGCGGTCGTCCAACCAACTAGAGCCAACGAAACTAGAGCCTCGTGCCGGATTCGAACCGGCGACCCTCCGCTTACAAGGCGGACGCTCTGGCCAACTGAGCTAACGAGGCGGTGCAAGCGCATAGCCTAGCCCGTCGCGCATTTCTTCGTGCGAAACATGTCGTCACTTGGGCCATGTGTCCAGCGGATGCGGGCATGCTGTCTGTATGGATTCATCGGGGCCATCGGAGTCACAAGCCACGAGTGGCACCGCTCAAGACAAAGCCGCACGCCGGGTACGCCTCAAAGAGCGTTACGACACCTACGCTGAATACCCATTGTTTGTTGTCAGTTTGATGTTCATCGTCGGTTTGGTGATGATCTTCGATCCGGGTAGCACCCCGGAGTACCAGCGAATCGGCCGCGGTTTGATCACGATTTCGTGGCTGGCATTTGTATTCGACTACTTGGTCAACCTGTTCCTCGTCGATGACCGGAAGAAGTACGTCCGCACTAACCTTGTTGAACTCTCGGCGATCCTCTTCCCGCCGTTGCGTCTGCTTCTGATCGGCCGTGTCTTGCAGACGATGGCCAGTGGCGCGAAGCGGCGCTTGGGCGACCGAGTGCAGATCTATGCGCTGTACCTGACGACACTGACGATGGTCGTGGGAGCAACTTTCGAGGTGCTCTTTGAGCGACAGGCGACCAACGCCAACATCGTGAGTTTCGGCGATGGACTGTGGTGGACCGCCGAGACAGTGTCCACAGTTGGGTATGGCGACTTCTACCCGGTAACTATCGGCGGACGAATCGTTGCTGTGCTCCTGTTCGTGAACGGGATTGCACTGTTGTCAGCCGTCACTGCCACAGTGGCATCAAAGGTACTTGGAAGCGATCAGAGTTCAGGAGGTAGTGAAGTGACCCAGCCACCAACGCCTCCTTCGGCTTCAACAGACATCACGATCGCCGACCTCAACGATCGCATCGGCAGGCTTGAGGCGCAGTTAAGTGCAATCGCATTCGCCACAGGTGCGCAGGCCGCACCGCCCGTACAGGAGCAACAACCATGAATGACCTGACCGACGCCGAATTGGCGATCTTGCGCTTTGAGGGACTGTGGTTTCGTCACGCCGGTTCCAAAGAAGCGGCGATCCGTCACCAATTCGGGGTAACGCCGACGAAGTATTACCAGCGACTCAACCAACTGCTCGATATTCCCGCAGCCATGGTCGCGCAGCCGCAGACGGTGGCCAGGTTGCGCCGCTTACGCTCCGCCAGGCGAGCCTCGCGCTGCAGTCTCATACGGCGTTAACGATCAGGCGCTGGCAAACTCTATTTCCATGGAGAAGGTTAAGGCGACGAAGACAAGCAAGAATCAGCGCGCTGCTGAGGAGGAACGGGTCTCATTGGCGGGACAAGCTGCGTCGGTCCGAGCTCAAAAACCGTTGCCGACCGAGACGCCCGCACTTCGGCCCGTAAGCCTAGGCCCGTCGAATCCATCGCTGGTGGACAGGCGCCGCCGAGGTCGGCTGGCTCGTTCCAAGATTCCCTTTTCAGAGCACGCAGGGTTCAAGCCAGCACGCAACCGACCTGACCCCATTTCGATTTTGGAACTACAAGCCCAGACGCGCGTTCCTGAACTGATTCCGATCCGCCACGGTCGCATGCTCAGCTCGCCGTTCGCCTTCTACCGCGGTGCAGCCGCGATCATGGCTGCCGATCTTCACAAGTACCGCTCGCCAGATCTTCCGTTCGTTCAAGCCTGCGGGGACGCCCATCTCAACAACTTCGGCCTCTATCAGTCACCTGAACGTCGCTTGGTGTTTGACATCAACGACTTCGACGAAACCCTGCCAGGTCCGTGGGAGTGGGATGTTAAACGCCTCGCGGCGAGCATAGAAGTGGCGGGACGAGCCAATGGTTTCGACTCCGAGCAACGCGGAGAGATCGTGATGGCCTCAGCGCGCGGCTATCGACAGGCCATGGCCGAATTCGCGGAGATGGGCAACCTCGCTGTCTGGTACTCCCACACCGACATCGAGGCGTTCATCAACAAACTCGTCGCACTCGGTGAGAAGAAGCAATTGAAAAAGGCGCAAAGACTAGCGAAGAAGGCCGTTGGGCGTAATAGTCAGCAGGCATTCGACAAGCTGACGACGATGGTTCACGGAGTTCCTCAGTTCGTGACCGATCCACCCCTGATGGTGCCCCTTCGCGATCTTGCGATCGAGAAGGAGACCGAGGTTGATGTCTCGGAGATGGTCGAAACCCTCCTGCGTGGTTACATCGGCACCTTGTCTGAACACCGCCGCGGGCTCATGGAGCAGTTTGAACTCGTCGATGTCGCCCTCAAGGTGGTCGGGGTGGGCAGCGTCGGCACCAGCAACTGGGTCGCGCTGTTCCAGGGCCACGACCCGAAGGATCCCTTCGTCTTGCAGGTCAAGGAGGCGCAACCTTCGGTGATGGAGCCCTACGTCGGGCGCAGTAAGTACGAAAACCACGGGCGTCGGGTCGTGGTCGGCCAGCGGTTGATGCAGGCATACAGCGACATCTTCCTTGGTTGGCAGCAAAGCGACGGCATCGATGGCGTGCCACGAGATTTCTATGTGCGCCAGTTCCGCGACGGCAAAGCTTCACTTGATGTTGAGGTCATGACAGTCGGAAGTCTGGGGGTTTACGCCCAACTTTGTGGGTGGACGCTGGCACGTGCACACGCCGGTACAGGCGATCGGGTCGCGATGGCGGCCTACCTCGGTGAGACCAACGAGTTTGATCAGGCGATGGCGACGTTCGCAGTTGCCTATGCCGACCAGAATGAGCGCGACTTCGAAGCTTTGGCGAAGGCCGCGAAGTCTGGCCGGGTTGAAACAATCATGGGGATCTAGGGTCTTGGCAAGACTGCCGACGGTGGCGCAATGCCGAACCTGTAGCTACGAGTTCTGCGAACCGGTGCTTCTACGAAACTCCCAACAGACTGGCAATTGGGGGCCTTTGAGTCCCGGCGATCTCATGGGACTGATGCGTATAGCGCTCGCCCTCGGCAGCGAATTGGATGAGGGTCGCGCTGAGCTCTGACCCAGTCTGGAGCGCGCCCATGGGGTCGAGCCGAGTCATCGCAGTCTGCATGATCTCAGCCGCCATACGGCCGAGACGTCGATCATCGTGATGGCGATGAACTCTCACCCCGAGGTCGACCTGGCTGATCGCGCGGACGCCAAGCATTACTGCAGTATCAACGAGCAGCGCGAAATCGACGCCGTAACCGGTGGGGAATGACAAGGACTCGAGCAGCGTTCGTCTTGCGGCGTACTCACCGGAAAGCGGCTGGATGACACCGGCGAGTTCCTGCCAGTAGAGGTTCAGGAGCGGTCTGGCAACAAGTTCGGTGACTCGCCCGCCGCCCGCTACAGCAACGTGGTCATCTCGCACGAGTGGTCGCTCATAGACGGCTTTGACGAGGGCGGTCTTGTCGTCGTTCAGCAATGGACCGAGTAGTCCTGTGATGTAGCTGGCGTTGAAGGAGAGCAGGTCGGCATCGACGAACACGACAAGGTCTCCTGTGGTCGCGCTCAGGCCCCGCCACATCGCTTCACCCTTGCCGGTTACTGAAGGGATATGCGGAAGCACTTCGTCGCGGTGTATCACCGTCGCGCCGGCGCGGGCAGCCTGCTCGGCTGTTTTGTCTGTAGATCCTGAGTCCAGAACCACAAGTTCATCGACGAGCGGACATCCTGACCGCGGCCCGAGAGTCGAGGTGATAGTCCGGACAATTGCCCCGACGGTGGCTTCCTCGTTGAGTGCCGGCAAGATCACGGTGATGGTCACCGCCTGGTCATTCTTTGCCGCGAGCAACGCCATCGGCTCCCACTCGTGGGCATGGCTGGTCCGTTGATCGAGGAGGGCTTGGGCCTCGAGGTGCATGATGCGGGTCCCCTCTCCACGTCGTTGTGGCCGCTGGAGCTATCGTTGTCCTAGCCATTGCAGCCTGTTTGCATTGTCCACTAGCCTAGGCAACGAAAAATCGAACACCCCGTGCACCTGTCGCGCGGGACAATCAAATATCGCTCATCCAGAGGGGCAGAGGGACCGGCCCGTAGAAGCCCCGGCAACCATCGCATACGCGCGAGACCACCACTTTCAACAGTGGGGTCTTGTTCGTTGCGAGCGGTGCCAACTCCGACCCGGACCGCGAACGCGGCGACCGGGACAGATGAGGAAAGGCCTCGAAAATGACAACGATTGATAGTGAACTCGCTACGACCGAAGCTCTCGACTTCGGTCCTGCTACCGGACTTAAGTGTCGCGAATGTGGTGCGACCTACGGCCTCGGTGCGGCCTACGCATGCATGGAGTGTTTCGGCCCGCTTGAGGTCAGCTACGAGTTCGGGAACGTGACTCGGGAACAGATTGAAGCCGGACCTGCCTCGATCTGGCGCTACTCGGCCTTGCTGCCCGTCAGCGCGGCAGCTGTCGACGAACCCAACCTGCAGCCCGGGTGGACCCGAATCGTTAAGGCCGACATCTTGGCCGCGGAACTCGGCATGACCAAGCTGTGGATCAAGGACGACAGCGGCAACCCCACCCACTCCTTTAAGGACCGCGTGGTCGCTGTAGCGCAAGCGGCCGCCCGTCGGCTGGGGCTCGGTACATTGTCGTGCGCATCTACAGGCAACTTGGCGCATGCAGTTGCTGCAGCGGCAGCGCGCGCTGGACAACGCAGCGTCGTGATCATTCCTCACGACCTGGAAGACGGCAAGACAGTGACGACAGCGACCTACGGCGGAACGTTGCTGGCCGTCGAAGGCAACTACGACGACGTGAACCGGCTTTGTGGCGAACTCATCGGTGACCCTTTGACCAACGACTGGGGTTTCGTCAACGTCAATTTGCGGCCCTACTACGCCGAGGGTTCCAAGACCATGGGGTACGAGATCGCCGAGCAACTCGGCTGGCGTTTACCGCAACAGGTGGTGATACCCATCGCCTCGGGTGCACTGTTGACAAAGGTCGACAAGGCATTCCGAGAGTTGATTGCACTCGGGCTAGTTGAAGACACGCCCTACAAGATCTTCGGCGCCCAGGCGAAGGGTTGTTCACCGGTTTACCAGGCCTTTAGGGATGGTTTTGACGTTGTCCGCCCAGTCAAGCCAGACACCATCGCCAAGTCCCTTGCTATCGGCAACCCGGCCGACGGGCCTTACGCACTCGATGTTGTGCGCCGTACCGGTGGGTCGATCGGGTCAGTTAGTGATGACGAGGTGGTGGCCGGAATTCGTCAAATGGCGCGTACCGAGGGCGTCTTTGCCGAGACGGCCGGAGGCGTTGTGCTGGCTTGTCTCAAGCAGCTGATCGCCTCCGGTGAGCTTGATCCCGCCGCTGAGACAGTAATCTTGAACACCGGGGACGGGCTAAAGACCTTGGATGCCGTGATCGATCAGGTGGGACCGACTGCAACAATTCGTCCAAAGGTTGACGACGTTCGAGAGGCACTTGCATGAGCAACGAGGTAGCTGTCCGCATTCCGACGATCTTGCGTACGTACACCGACGGCGCCGCTGAGGTCACTGTTGACACGGTCGATGCTCCCGCTGGTGCGACGTTGGCCGGTGTGCTGGAGGCGCTTGAGGCAGCCCATCCGGGGATCGGAGCGCGGGTGCTCGACGATAACGGCGCGCTGCGTCGCTTCGTCAACATCTACGTTGGGGATGAAGATGTGCGGTTCGCCGGTGGATTGGACACTCCAACCCCAGCTGGCACGCAGATCTCCGTGATCCCCGCCGTCGCCGGCGGCTAACTCTTCGACTTTGCCACCGTGGGGGCGGTGATTTTGCCCGAAAATGGCCAAAATCACCGCCCCCACGGTGGCAAAGTGAGTAAGGGAGGGTGATTGGTGATGGAACAAACTCTGGCGTTTGACAGTTCTCACGTCATGACAACTGTTGACTTTTGGTTCGATCCTGCTTGTCCGTTCGCTTGGCTGACTTCGCGCTGGATGCTCAAGGTCGCCGAGGTGCGCGATATCGAGATTTCCTGGCGGCCCATGAGTCTCGCCATCCTGAATGAGAGCCCTGAAGCCCCGCCAGAGATGGCCGAAGCTTTCCAGGCGATGCGTCGGCCATTGCGCATGCTGGTGGCGGTCGAGGCAGATCACGGTCAGCAGGTCCTGATCGACCTCTACACCGAGCTTGGCACCAGGATGCATGGTGAGGACGGCCTGATGCGTTCTGTGTCCACGGGTCCGAGCGAGAACTTCATCCCTGCCATGGTCGCCGGCTACTCCCACATCGACGAAGTGTTGGCCGCTGCCCTTGAAGCTCAGGGTCTGCCGCAGTCCTACCTCGAAGCGTCGCGCGATGAGGCGCTAGATTTGGTGGTCGTCGAATCGCATGAGTCGGTTCCTACAGCTGGCCTTGAGGCGGCTCTCATCGGCGTTCCGACAATCTCCATCGATGGGGGTCCGGCGTTCTTTGGACCAGTTCTTACCGAGCTGCCAGCCGATCCCGGTGCCTTCTTCGATGCCTTCGTCACACTGGTCAGCGATCCTGGATTCTTTGAGATTAAGCGAGTTGCGCAGCGTCCGACGGTTGCAACGGGTCTCTAAGGATCGAGCTTTTCTTGCACCCGTCCTTGCACTCTCGGGTGGAGAGTGCCAATAATGGTGTTAGCACTCTGAGGGTTAGAGTGACAACTATCCAGAGCGGTGACGAGGTCAACGCGCTTGGGCGAGCAGGGTTCGCCTCGGTGGCAGGCCGTCCGTCGCGGGCGTCGCCGATCTGATCCACATCCGTTTTCCCGGAGGTCAATTACACGATGGCAAAGATCATCGCATTTGACGAGGAAGCACGGCGCGCACTTGAGCGGGGCATGAACCAGCTCGCAGACGCCGTCAAGGTGACGCTCGGCCCGAAAGGCCGCAACGTCGTCCTCGAGAAAAAGTGGGGCGCACCCACGATCACCAACGACGGCGTTTCCATCGCCAAGGAGATCGAGCTAGAGGATCCCTACGAGAAGATCGGCGCAGAGCTGGTCAAGGAAGTTGCCAAGAAGACCGATGACGTCGCTGGCGACGGCACCACCACAGCAACCGTGTTGGCCCAGGCGCTCGTGCGCGAGGGTCTGCGCAACGTTGCAGCTGGTGCCAACCCGATGGCACTCAAGCGTGGAATTGAGAAGGCTGCTGAAGCCGTCTCGACTCAGCTGCTTGAAATGGCCAAGGAAGTCGAGACCAAGGAGCAGATCGCTGCTACTGCCTCGATCTCCGCTGCTGACCCCCAGATCGGCGAGATCATCGCCGAGGCTATGGAAAAGGTCGGCAAAGAAGGCGTCATCACCGTTGAGGAGAGCAACACCTTCGGCCTCGAGCTTGAGCTCACCGAAGGTATGCGCTTTGACAAGGGTTACATCTCGGCGTACTTCGTCACAGATCCAGAGCGCATGGAGACAGTGCTCGAAGATCCCTACATCCTGATCGCCAACCAGAAGATCGGTTCGGTCAAGGACCTGCTGCCGATCCTCGAGAAGGTCATGCAGTCGGGCAAGCCGTTGGTCATCCTCGCTGAGGATGTCGAAGGCGAAGCACTCTCAACGCTGGTCGTTAACAAGATCCGTGGCACCTTCAAGTCGGTTGCTGTTAAGGCCCCCGGCTTCGGCGATCGTCGCAAGGCGATGCTGCAGGACATTGCGATCCTGACCGGTGCACAGGTTGTCAGCGAAGAGGTCGGCCTCAAGCTCGAGACCACTGGTATCGAGTTGCTCGGTCGCGCACGCAAGGTCGTCGTCACCAAGGAAGAGACGACCATCGTTGAAGGTGCCGGAGATGCTGAGCAGATCACCGGACGGGTCAACCAGATCCGTGCCGAGATCGATAAGTCGGATTCGGACTACGACCGCGAGAAACTGCAGGAGCGTCTAGCCAAGCTTGCCGGCGGCGTTGCCGTCATCAAGGCTGGCGCTGCGACTGAAGTTGAGCTCAAGGAGCGCAAGCACCGCATCGAAGATGCAGTGCGTAACGCCAAGGCAGCGGTGGAAGAGGGGATCGTCGCCGGTGGCGGCGTTGCTCTGATCCAGGCTGGCGAAGCTGCGTTCGAGAAGCTTGACCTCGAAGGCGAAGAGGCCATTGGTGCCAACATCGTCAAGGTTGCTATCGAAGCACCGCTCAAGCAGATAGCCATCAACGCTGGCCTCGAAGGCGGCGTTGTGGCGGAAAAGGTTCGCAACCTGGAAAAGGGTTGGGGCCTCAACGCTGCGACAGGTGAGTATGTCGACCTGATCAAGGCTGGCGTCATCGACCCGGCCAAGGTCACGCGCTCTGCTTTGCAGAACGCTGCGTCGATCGCTGCTCTGTTCCTCACCACCGAAGCAGTAGTTGCTGACAAGCCTGAAAAGGCTGGCCCAGCGATGCCAGGTGGCGACGGCGGTATGGGCGGGATGGACTTCTAGTCCTAGACGACCTGCTTATCGCGCAGACCCCCGGCAAATGGCGACAGATCCAACAACCATTTGCCGGGGGTCTGTGTCGTCTAGACCAGCGCTGCGAGTTCAGGCGTTAGGGGGGCGCTGGGCTGGGTGTCAATGCGAACTTCGCAAGGATGTTGAACGCCAAATTGGTTGCGCAGCACAATCATGATCGCCGCGATGGCTGCTATTGGACCGTCGGCGAAGTACTCGAGATCGTCGGTTAGGGCAGCCAGTCCGTTCAGCATGGCTGCGTCGGAACCCGTCGCATGTGTCGCGAAGTCCCGACCGAGGCCGGGAAGGATCCAGCCAAGCGACTGGAGTTGCGCCAACGCTTGCACAGGTAGGACCGTGTCTGCACCAAGGCGGTCATTCGACGGGATCGACAGGTTGTAGATTCGCTGCGGGGCTCTGAAAGTCATCACCAGTCGGCGGGGCCCGTGGTCGTTGGCAAAGCGAGGCACGCTGATCGCGAAACCCGTTCCGGCGGGGAGTGTTCGGATCGCGGGATAGAGGGTCGTTACAAAATCGATCCAAGCGTTTTCTGCATCGATATTCGCTGTCATCTTGCGACCTCCGGGCTCGGTGTGTAAATGCGACAGTAGGGGCGCTATGTCAGAGCTCAGACATTTACCAAAGACCCGCCTGAGTGGGCGTACCTCGGCTTGCCCTCCGAGGCGCGGTCCTACATATGCGTTTGCTGCCAGCTTGATCGTTTCACCGGAGGAGGATGAGCAGCATCGGCCGCAGGAGCTAGCGAGTACGGTTGTCGCTTGACGTTTGTTGCAGATTGCGACTACGTCCAGCCACGCTCGACTTCTAGACGCTGTAATTGCGGGTCACTGCCAAAGCAAGATAGTTGCCTACGCGAGAAGCGCTGATTCGAAGCGTGATCTTGGTCTTCTTGCCCCTTGTTTTCACTGTGATTTTGCCGGACTTGCTCTTCGTAAGCTTCGCCGCGCTCTTCTGGTAAGTCACCTTCACGCTCACCCGTGCGTGGGCGTTCGTCTGGCAGCTACGCGAAAGCAAGACCGTGTTCCCGGCTCGCTTGATCTTCTTTGCGAGCTTGCAGGAGAGGAGCACTTGGCGAATCGGCGCCGGCACCTTGACAGTCGGGACCCGAGGTACAACTGGTTGACTGGCAGCCGAGTACGCGCCCATGCCACGGCCATTGATAGCGGCGACCTTGAAGTAGTAAGCCGTGTCATTGAGTAGGCCATTAGCCACGCACTGCACAGCGGTGCTTGACGAAGTGCTGGCAGGTGCGCACTGCCCGGCAGCGTCGGCATAGCTGCCTGCGGCAGACGTCGACACCTGAACTCGGTAGCCCGTGATCGGCGAAGCACCGTTATCGGCCGGAACTATCCAGTTCACGGTCGCGGACTTGTCACGTGAACTCCCTGCGACCGACCGGGGTGGGCCCGGGACATCGGTACCAGTGCCAGTCAGGGCCACGTCCCTGTTGCCTTCAGTAGAGTTGCTGATCAGCCGAAGATTCGCGGAAATCAGACCATGCACCGTCGGTGAGAACCGGACCACGACATCGCAGCTGTCAGTGATCGCAACGCTGGTCGAGGTGCAAGTATCAGACCTGACCTCGAACATCTGTGCTCCGGGTCCGACCAACGTCACGCCGGCCGAACCAAAAGTCAGCGGCGAGGTGCCGGTGTTTGTGATGGTGATGGTCTTGTCCGGTGATGGGTCTCCCACCGGCACGCTACCGAAACCCCATGACGTGGGGGCCGGAGTTGCAACTGGCGCTGGCGTGACGCCCTTGCCAAGAAGTTTGTACGTGCTCGGGGTGATGAGGTCATTGTCAGTGAATCTTAGGTTGGCGCCTTTGTCCCCAGCGCTCACTGGATGGAACTTGACTGTGACGTGACAGGTGTCATTCGGCGCCAGGTGAGTGTTGGTCTGCCCTGTCCCTGAACACGTGTCTGCGGTCTTGATGAAGTTGCCTGCGAACGTGCCGGAGATCGAGACTGCAGCACTGTCCAACACCAAATCTGACGTGCCGGTGTTGGTCACAGTGAATGTCTTGGCTGGGGAGTCGAATCCGTAGGCAACGTTGCCGAATGAAAGCTGGCTGGGACTAACCGCCCGAACTGGAGCGACACCTAGGCCAGTTAGGCGTAATCGATGGGGCGAGTTCACCGCGTTGTCTTCGAATGTCAGGTATGCGTTCTTGACGCCATCGGATTTCGGCGCGAACTCGACTTTCACCGCGCAATGGCCCGTCGCTGGAACCGAACCTGTGCAGGTATTTGCTGTCACAAAGAATTGGTTGGAGTTACTGCCCGACAGCGAAATCCCGTCGACTGCGTAATCCATACTCAGGTCGCCCAGGTTGGAGATGGTGAAGGTCTGGGTACTAATCGCCGGTCGTTCAACGGAACCGAAGTCCCATTCGCTCGGCGAGGGCGAGAAGATCGGTTGGACTGCCTTGCCCGACAGCGGTACGTCTTGCGGGGAATCTTGCGCGCTGTCGACGAAGCGCAAGTTCGCTGTCTTCATTCCGCGACTCAACGGTTTGAATCTGGCCTTCACCGAACACGACTGCCCGAGTCCTAGGGTGGTGGCGCTGCAGGTGTCGGCGCTCTTGAGGAATTCCACAGAATCCGATCCGACGAGTGATACAGCATCTGCCTCGAACACCATCGCCGTGTCGCCATTGTTGGTGACTGTGACTGTCTTCCAGTCGGTCATCGCATCGACTGGGGTGTCATCAAATGACACCAAAGCCGGATCAGCTACGAAGGCCGGTGCATGGAGGTAGAACTTCACGCTGGCGCGTTGAAGATCACCGACATAGACCTCGCCCGTTCCCAGGACCACAATGCCGGTTGCCTGATTCAGGCCGGTCAAAGTGCGCGAACTGTAGGGGGTCTTGCTGCCCGGTGCGTACACGGCTACCGAAGCGAGATTGGATGCGAATAGGTTGCCGGTGCTGGGTTCGAAGGCCAGGCCATTGACGTGGTTGAGTCCAAGGATGGTCTTGTTTTCGTCGGGAATGGTCGTGTTCGGTGCAAAGACCTTGATCAGGTCGGTATCGTCGCCCGAGCTACCAGTGGTACCGACGAAGACGCTGTGGTCTGGGGCGATCGCTACTGACACGGGGCTGACCACATTGCCGCCGATTCCCGTAAGGGCTTTGTTGGGATTCGCTGTGGTATGCCCCGCATCAAAGACCTGAACGTTGTCATTCTGATCGGATGCGTCAGCCACGTAGACGGTGTTATTCGAGTCGATAGCAATTCCCAGAGGGGTGATCAAACCGGTCATGGTCCGGGCGGGGTTTGGAGTAGTTGCGCCTGGCTCGAACACGGAGACTCGACCCAGGTCGAAGTCGGTCACATAGACCGACCCAGCGGAGTCGAAGGCAATCCCCCAAGGCCGGCTCATGCCCGTCAGGGTCTTCGCTGGGTTAGGTGTGCTCTGGCCTGGGTCGTAAACGTGGACGTCGGGATCGTCTTGGCCAGACACGTAAATCTGACCTCCTGGGCCGGCGGCCACTCCTAAGGGGCTTGCGACCCCCGTCAGGGCGTTGGAGGGTGTAGGGCCTTGGGCCAGGGCAGGAGAAGCCCCAAGCGCCACCAGGGCCCCGCAGAGCGCGGCGACCAGGGCGACGCGAGCCTTGAACCAAGAACCTCGCATGCTTGTCTGTCGGCATAGCCACGGGTGGACTTGCTCGCAATAGGCGCATCGGGTGACACACAGCGCCTTGGGGGGGGGGTGGCCTGCGCCGCGGACGCAAGCACATCAGGCTCCCCTACGGCTCCCGTATTCTTGGAGGACGACGGAACCGGCTACGCGATTGTTGACTCGAAGGGCGTGACGGTCTGCCCGCCTGACTTTCCACGCGTGCCCGGGACGCCTAGGGTGGGCGGCGTGATTGACCCGAACTCCACTAGGCAAGTCGCGCCGCGCGAAGGGCAGCTGCGCATGACGACGAGTCGTATCGGCTTCTTCACAGTCAATGCCCATGCGCCATTCGTTGGTGGTGAACTCCAACATGAAGACGACCAGCTGCGCCTAGTACTGGAGTCGGCGATCAATGAGATGGAGACTGGCAAGTCAATTCTCGACAGGGAACTGCGCAACATCATCAATAAGGGTTCCAATGGCTTGCTTGTTTTTGACGGCATCGGTCCCGCTGTCGGCGAGCTCGCCTTCACTGGCATGGCGACTTGCGGGAATATCAAAGTCCCGATCGTCCTGGACGCAAAGCGCATCAACGAATCGACTGTCTCTGTCGCGGGAATTGCGACATTCGAAGACATCAAGTTGAAGCTGCCGGGGTTGGGGAGCATCAAGAAGGTGGACCTGAATCTTCAAGGGGAATTCCACCTCGAGTAGGTGACTGCCTACCTGCACCTGGGCAGCACAGCGAATTCATCCCCGGGATATGACGTGCCTGCCGAAGCGTAAGCTGTCCCAATGCCTCGAACTCCGCATGAACGGACCACTCCGGGCCTGCTCGCGGATACCCGAGAGTTGATCTCTGTGGCTTGGCGGTTATCCCCCCGGCGGGTAGTGATTCAAGTCATCCTGCTCGCGGTCACCGGTGTTGTGGGCGGAGCAAGTCTGCTCTTGCTCGTGCCAATCGTGAACTCCGTCGTTGACCCCCAAGCCAAAGTCTCGCTGCCCGTTCTGGGGAGCATCAGCCTTGGTGGCGTGCCGCTGGCTTTGCTGCTTGGGATCTTCGTCGCCCTGACCACGATTCTTGCTTTGTTGACGATGTACCAGGCAATGAGTAGCACCGTCTTGCAACAGACTCTCGTCGACGAACTTCGTCGTGAAGCCTTCGAGGCGGTCCTCTCGGCCCGATGGACGTTTGTGCTCGGGCAACGGCGAAGTGACATCATCGAAGTCGTGACTGTTGGTGCGAGCCGTTCTGGCTTCGCCTACCAGCAGCTCCTGCGGTTGGCAGTCAATGTCGTGCTACTGCTTGGCACGGCTGTCATCACGGTGTTGGTGTCCCCGATGGTGGGAGCGATCGCTCTGGTGGGTGTCCTCCTGCTGGGGTTGGCTCAGTCGACCAGTATCCGACCCGCCTATCGAATGGGTGCGGTTTTCGGTGAGCGCAACCGCCAATTGCAAGCGGTTATGACCAACTCGTTGGATGCGCTGCGACTGGTCCGAGCGCACAACGCCTCAGAGGTCTGGACGGACAAGCTTGCAGCAGCGTTCGCCGACACGCGCGAAGTGCAGATAGCGAATGTGAAGCGCACATCACGTGTGTCCGCAACATCACAAATCGGGCTCGCGGCCGCGGCAGCGGTTCTAGTGCTCATTTGTGTCTACACCAATCTCCCACCTGCCTCAATAGCCGTCTTGCTTGTACTTGTGGCGCGTTTGGCTCGACTGGTGCAGTCGAGCGTCGATACCGGTGCTTTGCTTTCGAACTCACTGACCGCGGTCGGGGACGTCACCGGTTTGACGCTTGAAGCACGGGCCAATCGGGAAGCGCCGGCGGGCGTGGGTACCCGGCGGCCAAATATCGACCATTTTTCCAACGCCAACCTCCTCGAGTTTCGCGATGTTAGTTTCTGCTATCCCGACAGCAATAATGGTGTTCAGGAATTGTCCTTCGCCGTTCCCCGGGGACTGATCACTGTATTGACCGGTCATTCCGGTGCGGGAAAATCCACAGTTGCCGATCTCGCTCTTGGGCTGATCTCACCGGACGAGGGCGAGATACAGGTAGACGGACAGCCGCTTGAAGTGGCGGATCTGCAGTGGTGGCGCCAACACGTCGCCTACGTTCCCCAAGAAACTGGCATGATTTCGGCAACGCTGCGGGAGAATCTCGTTTGGTCAACTACCCGAAATGTGTCCGATGACGATTGTTGGCGAGCGCTAGACCAGGCAGCAGCGACCTTCGCACGGGCGCTGCCGAACGGGTTGGACACGGTCTTGGGTGATCGAGGAGTGCGCGTCTCCGGTGGTGAGCGCCAGCGCATCGCAATCGCGCGGGCGCTGCTGCGTCAGCCAGCGCTGCTAGTGCTGGACGAGGCAACGTCGGCGCTGGACGACGAGACTGAATCGTCGGTCTTGAAGGTGCTCACGTCGCTAGTACCAGCGGTGACGCTCTTGGTGATCGCGCATCGGCGCTCGACAGTTGACTCGGCTCATCACTGCGTGCGGTTGGCTGGCGGGCGGGTAGCGGATTCGCCGATCGCAGCCAGAGTGCCCGACATCTCGCGCACGTAGGCAGCGGTGTGCAGTACCGGGTTCATCGCTGTCACCTCCAGCTCCCGCGGGCCAAGGGTCTGCCCCCAGGCCACCGCAGGCCCATCTGTCGAAGGTCTCGAGCATTAACGAAGTTCCGGCCCGGATCACACGGGGTATGGCCTCAAACTCGGCTTCCAGCTCGCGAGCGACCGAAGCGACCGTGCGAGATCCGTCGACCTTATCCCACACGGGCGCACCCGCGCCCTTCAGTCCGATGTACGCGAGGTCCACTGGATTCAATAGAATCCGTGACTCGGACTCGCTGCCCCGGTCACTCGGGAAGGGCACACCGTCCCGGGTAATATCCACAATGGCGGGGTTCGGCCGATCGGGCATGGGCACAGGCCCGATCGAGATGATCTAAAGTGACGATACTTCTCCGCAGGGCGATCGAGGCTGCGCTGAGGCAAACCCCGGCAGCAAACCTAGGGTGATCCAATTCCATTTGGAGTAGGTGACCGTCTACCTCTACCTACGCATCGAGGTCGTTGGCCACAGCTCTAAGTACCTTGGCGATCGCCTGGGACTTTTGGTCGTCGGGGTAGTGGCCGCGGCGCAGGCTGTTTGACACGTTATCGAGAAGCTTGATCAAGTCTTCAACAACTGGCGCCATGGTCTCCGCCGGTTTGCGCAAAGCCTTGGTGACGCTCGGTGCTTCCTCCAGGATTGTCACGCTGAGCGCTTGTTTACCGCGCTTCCCGTCGACGATTCCGAAGTCCACCTTCGAGCCAGCCTTGAGCGCGTCAACGCCAGCGGGAAGAGCGCTTGCGTGTACGAAGACGTCCTCGCCCTGGTCGGTCGCGAGGAAGCCGAATCCCTTGTCCGTGTCGTAGAACTTAACCTTGCCGGTTGGCACAGCGTGCCCCTCTCAGATTCACTTGCGCCTCTACCGCGACGCCGATCCTCCAGGCTACCCGCTTGTGCGTACGGTGATCGAGGTACTTATCAATTCCGGTGAGGTTTTTCGTGGTTGCGGCATTCTGGTCATCTCGTTCATCGAGCCCGAACGGAAGCCAGCGGTCGCTATCTCGACATCTGCGAAGCCCTCACCCTTGACCAGGCGGGCCACAGCTTCGCGGTGAGGCAACAATGCAATCACCTGCTCGTGATCAATTTCGATTCGAGCACGGTCCTGGCCAAGGTCGCGGACTCGAACGTTGGTCGCCTTGATCCCGACTTCGTTGAGCAGTGAACGAAGGCAGATCTCAGACTGATCCACGCGAGCGAGGGCTGATGCAGACACTGGTACGCCATAGGCGAGCCGACTAGCTAAGCAGGCGGCTTGCGGTTTGTCCCACGTACGCAGCCGCCATTGCTTTGAGAGCTCCCGCACTTCGGCTTTGCTCATGCCGGCGTTCGCGAGTGGTGTGAGCGCTCCTGCGCGTGCTGCTGCGGCGATTCCAGGGCGGTGGGGATCAAGTGCATCCTCGGCATTTGTCCCGGTGACGACCTGGGCGTTCCAACCGAACTCCTTGCGAGCAAGTGGAAGCAAGACGTCCATGAGTTCGGTCTTGCAGTGAGCGCAGCGGTCGGTGTCATTGATGACGTAACCGGGCCGGGACAGTTCGTAGCCGGGGACCTTCACGTGGCGGACCCCGAGCTCACGGGCAAATCCTGCAGCCGCCTCGAGTTCTCCTGCAGCCAGGGAGGGACTGATGACTGTCGCTGCGATCACGTTGGATTCCCCGAGCGCCCGGACTGCGGCGGCAAGCACACAAGCACTATCGGCCCCGCCGGAGAAGGCGACGACCACCTGTTCAAGTTGATCGAATTCGCTCAATAGCCGTTGTGCGTCCATGCTCTGAAGGGTAAGTCCGATTGCTGTTCGACTCCACCTGAAAGTGCCGGAGGTACCCGGGCGTACCGTTGGACGGATGTCCACCTCAGATCGGCCTCGTCCACTGCGCAGTCTCGCTGATGACTTGCGGAGGCGATCAGTCGACGACTTGACTACGTTGATCACCGCTCGACCCGACTTGGTGGAACCCATTCCAACGGACTTGACCGAGCTCGCGGCGCGGGTCGCTAGCGTGCCTAGCGTTCGCCATGCTCTGGAAACCGTCGATCGGCCGATGTTCGAGTTGCTCTGTGCGCTTGCACAAGGCCCGCAGCCAGCCGTGCCAGCCGACTTCCCAGAGGCCCAGACTGACCCACAGCGCCTCCAGGAGCTAGTGACCGTGCTTTGGCAGTTGGGCCTGGCCTGGGGGGTCCGACCTGACTCGCTGGACTCTGGAGTTCACGTCATTGGCGCCATTCGCGATGACTTGCAGCACGTACAGGACCGACCGCTGGAACTTGGCGTGGCGTTGCCGGAGGCGAGCTCAACGTACCCAGTCGCGCAGATTGACTCCATGGGTGGGCAACACGCGTTGGCCGCCATCACAACTGTGACGTCGTTGGTGGAACTGTGGTCAGTAGAGCCGCCAATGTCTTTGAAGTCCGGTGGGCTCAGCGTTCGTGACCTTACGAGCGTTGCGGCACACCTGCAGGTCGATGAACTTACTGCCGGGTTTTGGATTGAGCTTGCTGCAGCTGCTGGCCTTGTTCGCACAGATGACATGGCTGAGGCGCGCTATGTGCCGACCACCCGATTCGATACGTGGATCAAGGAAGACCTGTCCAAGCAATGGGCAGTGCTTGCCCATGCTTGGATCCGAACCGATCGGGCTTGGGACCTTGTAGGTTCTAACAGCGCTGATCACCAACGCCTCGCGCCACTAAGCCCCGCACTTGCTGCACCTCGGTTAGCCCGACTTCGGCAGCTGGTCTTGTCGATCATTGCCGAAGTTGAGCCCGGCGGTGCGCTGGACTTGGACAGCATCGATCGACTCTTCGCTGACCGACGACCACGACTACGCCCGGGGGCTCGGTCGCGAATTGTCGCCGCAACATCTGGAGAAGCCGACCTGCTCGGTGTCATCTCACGCGGAGCTCTCACGGGGCTTGGACGGGCGCTAATTGTCGGTGACGCTGGGATTGGAGAGCTTGCAACTGCAGCTGCGTTGATCTTGCCGGCCGCTACTGATGAATTCCTTGCCCAGGCTGATTTGACGTTGGTCGTCCCTGGCCCGCCGAGCCCGGCACTACGATCGTTGCTGAGCCTTGTTGCGACGTTGGAGTCAACTGGGGGAGCCGCTGTATACCGCGTGACACCCGCATCAGTCGCGCGAATTCTAGACACCGGTCAGGGCCCGCAAGACGTTATCGACGAGCTCGCGAAGCGCAGCGTGACGCCGTTGCCGCAGCCGTTGGAATATTTGATCAACGACATTGCCCGTCGACACGGCAGCGTCCGAGTAGGAGCAGTGGACTCTTATCTGCGCTCCGATGACGAAGCAGTGATCAGTGCAGTACTTGCCCACCCGAAGGCGGTATCAGCTGGTTTGGTTCGCGTCGCGCCCACGGTTGTGGTCGCGCGAGCCCGACCCGATGTGCTGCTGGAAATTGCCCGCAGTCTCGGGCACGCGCCTGTGGCCGAGGGTGTCGATGGCTCGTCTGTCGTGATTCCGCGGACGATTCACCGTGCTCCTCACGACATCGAGGATGCGGCCGAGCCAGCACGTTCCGGCGCTGACGGTGTCCTGGTTGACGCTTTGGTCCGGGCGCTGGTCCGCACCGAACAGATGCCCTCGGAGGATGCCGCACCACTGGTCAATTCCGGCGGAAGTATCCCGCGAATGGCCATTGCCGCCTCGGCCGCTGCACTTCGTCTCGCGCAAACCACGCAGACTCCCGTTTGGATCGGCTACGCAGACAACGCCGGGTCGACAACGCGTCGCCTGATCGACGTCGTGGGATTCGATTCCGGTTCGGTGAGTGCGTTTGATCACGGGCAAGGTGGCATCCGAGTGCTGGCCCTGTCACGAATCACCGGTGTTGAACCGGTCGCCACCGATGACCTGCCTGCGGGAGGGAAAACGCAGTGACCGATGGACCATTGATTGTCCAGAGTGACAAGACCGTCTTGCTTGAAGTTGACCATCCACTTGCAGATGAGGCCCGTCGTGAGATTGCGGCTTTTGCTGAGCTAGAGCGCGCCCCGGAACACATCCACACTTATCGCCTGACGCCGCTGGGCCTGTGGAACGCGCGCGCTGCAAGCCACGATGCCGAGGGTGTCATCAACACTCTGCTGAAGTACTCCCGGTACGCGGTGCCGCACGCGCTGCTCGTTGATATCGCCGACACTATGGATCGTTACGGCAAGCTTCAATTGCGCGATGATCCGGCGCACGGGCTGGTGATGGTTGCCAGCGATCTGTCGGTCTTGGAGGAGGTCTTGCGCTCGAAGAAGACGGTCGGAATGTTCGGCGAGCGCTTGGACCCAGCCACGATTCAAGTCCATCCCAGTGAGCGTGGACACCTCAAGCAGGTCCTGCTGAAGATCGGGTGGCCGGCTGAGGATCTCGCCGGATATGTCGACGGCGAGGCACACGCGATCAGCCTCAATGAGGACGGTTGGGCGCTGCGGGACTATCAACGCCAGGCGGCCGAGGGTTTTTGGCATGGCGGTTCTGGCGTGGTGGTGCTGCCCTGCGGGGCGGGTAAAACGCTGGTAGGCGCAGCGGCGATGGCGTTGGCTCAAGCCACGACGTTGATCCTCGTGACCAGCACCGTTTCAGCGCGCCAGTGGCGAGATGAACTCATCAAACGAACGTCCTTGACCGAAGAAGAGATCGGTGAGTACTCCGGCTCGCGAAAGGAAGTTCGCCCTGTAACAATCGCGACCTACCAGGTGCTGACGACCCGACGAAAAGGTGTTTACCCTCACCTGGATCTGTTCGACACCCGCGACTGGGGCTTGATCATTTACGATGAAGTCCACCTGTTGCCGGCACCTGTCTTCCGTTTCACTGCCGACCTGCAGGCACGCCGTCGGCTGGGTCTGACAGCGACATTGGTGCGCGAGGATCGGCAAGAGACCGAAGTGTTCAGCCTGATCGGTCCGAAGCGCTACGACGCGCCGTGGCGCGAGATCGAGGCGCAAGGTTACATCGCTCCAGCCGAGTGCATTGAGATTCGGGTGAGTCTGCCTGAGAACGAGCGGATGCTCTACGCCGTAGCCGAGCCCGAGGATCGCTACCGGCTAGCTGCGACGGCGAAAGAGAAGATCGTCGCGGTAAAGGAGTTGATCGCCAAGCACAGCGATCAGCCGACCCTAGTGATCGGTCAGTACCTAGATCAGCTCGACGAGTTGGGTGAGGAACTGGGAGCGCCCGTTATTACCGGTGCCACCAAAGTCAAGGATCGTCAGAAACTGTTCGAACAGTTCAGGCAAGGCCAACATCAACTACTTGTGGTCTCCAAAGTCGCGAACTTCTCGATCGACCTACCCGAAGCCTCAGTCGCGATCCAGGTCAGCGGTTCTTTCGGCTCACGCCAAGAAGAGGCCCAGCGGTTGGGTCGTATCCTGCGGCCCAAGGCCGATGGTCGCACGGCTCGGTTCTACACAGTCGTGGTGCGCGACACCATCGATGCCGACTATGCCGCGCACAGGCAGCGGTTCCTAGCTGAGCAAGGTTACTCGTATCGGATTGTCGACGGGGAAGACATAGCTGAACTCTAAGATTTGGCGTGTGCTTCCGGTGACCCTCGGGCGGTCTGCTGCTCCAGCACATTGCGGCGCGACCTGCTGAATCGACCAAAACCTGCTGGATCGACCGATAGATTTCGGTCGATCCAGCAGGTTTTGGTCGATTCTTGGACGCCGGAACTTCTAATCAGCGACTTCTTCTTGGCCGTCGGGTTCACCGTCGATCGGTTCAGCCTCGAGCTCTGCCTCAGCCAAGATCTCGTCAGCTAGTTCGATTTCACGCGGCTCGACACCTGGACGGTCTTCGTCGTCGTCATCGTCGTCATCGTCGTCATCGTCAAACTCTTCGTCTAGGGGGTCATCGAGCTCGACGTCATCGAGGTCAACATCGTCCTCGAGTTCGATGTCGTCGTCCTCCTCGTCGTCGTCCTCGTCCTGCTCAGAGGCATCGCCAGTGTCGTCGTCAGAATCGTCAGCATGTTCACCCAAAGGAGGAGCGTCGGATTCCTCACGCGCTGAATCCCCGGAATCAGCCACATCAGCCTCAGAATCAGCGTTCGCTGCATCATCATCAACGATGACTTCGTCAGCTACGACCTCCGGCTCTTCGGGCTCTTCAGGCAGCGCGGATAGCAGTACCTGTTCGAGCTGAGAAGGTGAGTAATCATCTACAGCGAGTTCGACAACGTTGACTGGTGGTTGTTCAACCTCGACGTCGCTGTGTGCACCACAACCAAAGTCAAGCGCGACAACGCGGCCATCAGACGGTGAATACTCGTTGCCGCACAAACCGAAAGCGCGCCCGAGTGGCCCGGCCATGGGGATGAGGAACCCGCAACTCACACACTGATGCTTGGCGGATTTGGCCATAGGCGAGTTGGGACCAGATTCACCGGAGAGCCAGCGATCGGCAGCCTCGTCGCGACCGATGGATGACAGCACCTGCACCCGCCCGAGTCCGAGCTCCCACAAGATGGGCACGAGGTCATCATCTTGTGCGTCGTCAAGATCAGTGCCGGTGTAGCCAGGAACTAGTCGCGGGTCACCGGGTGCTGTCGGTAGAACGTCTCCGACGCCTAGGTCGCCGGGCTGAACGCGCGAATGCCACGGAAGCCACTCGGGGGCCAGCAGCGATCCCTCGCCAGGCAACAGCACTGTCTCATCCACTGTGACGTCGTCTGAGCCCTCATTGCGAGTCACTGTCACCGCCCAACGCCAACCGACGTAGGCCTTGTTGGTGCAAGCGAAGAAGTGGGTGACTAGTCGGGGGGAGTCAGCCACGACACCCTGATGCTCGCCGATCGACTCGGCGGGGACTGCGGTAGCGAGTACTTCGCGAGCCAGATCCAGGGCGGCGGCGCACTGCTCGTCGAGCTCGATCTCTTGCGAGGGCTCTTCAACAACTGGCTGATCAGTCACGACAGAATCATCCCTCATTGGTTGGGGGTGTTGGCTCACTGCCCTGCTTGGCCGCCCGGTACACCGTACGTCGCTTCACGACGTAGCTCAAACCCATCACCCCGAGAATCGAGCCAGCAGCGCATACCCAGATCCACCAGCCAGCGCCGTGATCGGCGAGCGTGGAACGGAACACTAGCGTGAGCACGAGCCCGACGGTGAAGGCAGCAGTTCCCGTTCCAATTGCGGTAACGCCATCAACATCGAGGGGTTTGAGGGTGTCTTCGGGTGCATCGCTCACAGCTCACACCCTAGCTGCCCTCTACATTGGAGCAGTGAACCCGAAGACGCGTCGCCTGGCAACGTTGTTGGTGCTCCTTGGTCTATTAGCCCTCGTGCTGGGCGCAAGCGTGCTGAAGAAGTAGCAGCTAGGGACTACGGGGCGGGCGGAGGAGTAGTCGGGATCGTCGGGGGGATCGTCGGAGGAAGGGTTGGCGGTGTCGGCGTCACAGTGATCGTTTGGGTCGGAGTTGGTGGCTCGGGCGTTGGAGAATCAGAAGTCAGGGTTGGCGACGCCGAAGAAATCACCGGAGTTGGGGTCTTGTCCCCACTGGCCGCTGCCCACAGCACCCCGACGCCTAGACCTACTAGCGCAGCCATAATCACACCGCCAATGATCCAGCCAGCGATGTTCGAACGCTGCTTAGTCGGATAGGGGTCGACAGGATCCATTGGGCCAGTCTGGGACCGGTAGGAGTATCCGCTCACCGGCATGTTCGGTGGCAGCCCAGTTCCTTGAGCGCCCTGGTAACCCTGCGGTGAACCCTGTGTCGCTCCGTAGACCTGGGTGGCGTCGGGGTTGAGTTGATTTTGCGGCGCTACGCCACCAGGGATTACCTGTTGATTGGGTGTCTGAGGTGGCGGCGGAGTTTGTCCGTAAACGGCAGTTCCATCCACAGCGTTGATCTCTGCTGTGTTGTCGTGATTGTCCGCCGCAACATTGGGGATAGCCTGAGTGGGTTGATCAGTTGCTGGCTCGTTGTCCGGCGGGTTTCCGTTGGGCGTCGACATGACCGAAAGGGTAGAGGCTGTGAGTGCTTCCCGTCGATTCGCGCAGATCGCCTTGGTCACCCTTTTGACCCTCAGCGCTTGTGTTGGTTGCACCGAGACTTCTGCCACTCCTCCCACCTCGTCGCCGGCGACAGCCTCTGCATCGGCATCGAGTTTGCCCGTCTCACCTCAAGAAGTCTGCTCGCTATCCGACCCCCGACTGACCGAAGTCAGCGGGATTGCCGCATCTATCAAGCACCCGGACGTCTTCTGGGTACACAACGATTCTGGTGATTCGGCGAGGATCTTTGCGATCAGCGGCAAGGACTGCAAGGTGCTAGCCGAGGTCCAGCTGCGAGGCGTGAGGGCTCATGACATCGAGGCAATCGCGCTCGGCCGACGCGCAGATGGCACTGCTGTGATCTACGTCGGTGATCTCGGTGGCAACACCAAGAAGCGCGACACAGTTGAGCTCTACGAATTACTCGAACCCGAAGTCATCACCGACGCTCAGGTGCCGGTGACGACGCGCAACGTGACCTTCGATGGCGGCGCCGTCGATGCCGAGAGTTTGCTGGTCGATCCCAAGCCCGGCGGGCAGGTGTGGATAGTCACTAAGCGGCTGTCGCATAAGGCCGCGATTATGGCGTTGCCTGCTGATTTGGAGTCACGCGCGAATGTAGTAGCCACGCGGGTAGGCCCGGCTTTGTGGTTCGCCACCGATGCCAGCTATGCCCCTGACGGGTCGCACTACGTGATCAGGTCCTACTTCAACGCCGCGGTCTACGACCCGCCGGTGCCCGCAGATGGCGAGCGGAGCTTCGATATCCCTACTCAGAAGCAAGGTGAGGGGATCGCGTATAGCAGCGACTCGAAGTGGCTCTACTTGACATCGGAGGGCAAGAATCAAGCACTCCTGCGGATGCCAGCCCCAAGGTAGCGCTGGCCGCACAGCGCACTTGCGACCCAAAAGCAACGGTGGTTATCGGCTGCCAAACGTGTCGGGATGACTGATCGTAAATCAAGGCGGAAGTCGATGATGGCGCGAGGAATCCGGCCAGGACGATCGGCGGGCGTGACGACGGCTGCCCTGGGTTATTCCATGGTGCGTTGCTTGCCGTGACGGTTGGCTGCGCAATTCTTTTCTGGGGTTCCTAACCCTCGCGCGGTCATGCGGTCTCCCGCCACCGGCCCAACTCCGCTGCATGAGATTTAGCCTCGTCCCGCGGATGTCTCTGCGTCTGCGATTCTCGCCGAGATGTGTGAGGACCAACGGTGACTCTCTACCTGGACATTTCGGCCCTGGCGAAACTGCTCATGGAGGGGAAGGAGTCAGCAGAACTCGGCGTGCAATTACCGTCGTCGAGCTAGATGTTCTCGACAACCCAGTCGATGCTCTTGGTCAGCGCCGCGACGTCGGCTGGATCAACAGCTGGGAACATCGCGATCCGCAGTTGATTGCGACCAAGTTTGCGATAGGGCTCGGTATCGAGAACGCCGTTGGTGCGCAGCACCTTAGCCACAGCCGCAGCATCAATGCTGTCGTCGAAGTCGATGGTGCCGATGACGTTGGAGCGTTTTGCCGGATTGGTGACGTACGGCGTTGTGTACTCAGTGCTCTGCGCCCAGTCGTACAGCGTTTTGGCAGATTCCGCCGTGCGCGCTGTGGTCCAAGCCAGGCCGCCGTTGGCGTTGAACCAGTCAAGCTGCTCAGCCATGAGGAATAGCGTGGCGAGTGCGGGAGTGTTGTAGGTCTGGTCGAGGCGAGAGTTGTCGATCGCTGTCTGCAGGTCCAGGAAAGCCGGAATCCAACGACCCGACTCGTTGATCTTGGCTGCCCGCTCGATCGCTGCCGGGGACATGACGGCAAACCACAGACCACCATCGGAGGCGAAGTTCTTCTGTGGCGCGAAGTAGTACGCATCGGTCTCGGTGATGTCGACATCTAGCCCACCGGCCGCCGATGTGGCGTCAACGAGCATTAACGCCCCGTCGTCAGCGCCAGCTACCCGCTTGGGGGCGATGGCGACACCGGTTGAGGTCTCATTCTGCGGAGTCGCGTAGACATCGACACCGGCCTCCGCGCTGAACTCCGGTGCATCTCCGGGCTCGCTCTTGTGGACCGTCGGGACCCCGAGGTGCGGGGCGTCTGCGACTGCCTTGGCGAACTTGCTGCCGAACTCACCAAAAGTCAGGAACTGTGCGCGGTCTTCGACAAGGCCGAACGAGGCGATGTCCCAAAATGCTGTCGAGCCACCATTGCCGAGAATGACCTCGTAGTCATCTGGAAGGGCGAATAGCTCACGAACGCCAGCGCGCACACGGCCCACGAGCGCCTTCACCGGCTTTTGTCGGTGCGAGGTCCCCATGAAGCTCGGGCCCTGTTCTGCGAGGGCAGCGAGCTGTTCTGGGCGAACCTTGGAGGGTCCGGCACCAAAGCGGCCGTCAACGGGCAGGATTTCAGAGGGGATCTGCAGTTCAGTCACAGTCCCAAGGCTAGGTCAGAAGGTTGTGGCAGTTGCTACGGGGTGTATCCGGTAGGCGCAACCATCTTGGCGTCCCAGCCGGGAACATCTTCTGGTCGACGGGGGCCTTCACCTACGTAGCGGGCAGAGGGACGAATGAGTCGACCGGTGCGCTTTTGCTCCATCACGTGTGCGCTCCAACCTGCCAGCCGTGCGCAGGTAAACATCGACGTAAACATGTGTGGGGGTACCTCGGCGAAGTCAAGGACGATAGCTGCCCAGAACTCGACGTTGGTTTCCAGAACGCGATCAGGGCGGCGTTCGCGAAGTTCTGCCAGAGCCGCCTGCTCGAGAGCATCGGCGACTTCGTAGCGGGGAGCATTGAGCTCACGAGCGGTACGGCGCAGCACACGGGCGCGCGGATCCTCGGCGCGGTAGACGCGGTGACCAAAGCCCATCAGGCGATCGCCGCGGTCCAGCACGTTCTTGACGTAGCCACGAGCGTCGCCGGAGATTTCGATCTCTTCGATCATGCCCAGAACGCGACTCGGGGCACCACCGTGCAGCGGGCCACTCATTGCGCCGATAGCTCCGGAGATCGCCGCAGCAACGTCGGCACCGGTCGAGGCAATGATGCGGGAGGTGAAGGTCGAAGCATTCATGCCGTGCTCAGCCGCGGAGACGAAATACGCGTCGACGGCTTGGACATGGCGGGGATCGGGGTCGCCACGCCAACGGACCATGAATCGCTCGACGATTGTCTTGGCCTCATCGATGCGGACCTGCGGCACCATGGGCTCACCGAGACCACGGGCGGCCTGTGCGACGAAGGACATGGCCTGCACCGAGACGCGGGCTAGGTCGTTGCGGGCTGTCTTGTCGTCGATGTCCAGCAGCGGGTGAAGTCCCCAGACTGGTGCGAGCATCGCGATCGCTGACTGCACGTCGACTCGCACGTCACCTGAGTGAACGGGAATCGGGAACGGCTCGGCCGGCGGTAGACCGGGGTTGAACTCGTTGTCAACGAGGAGTCCCCAGATATGGGCAAATGACACTCGACCGACGAGGTCTTCAATGTCTACGCCTCGGTATCGAAGTGAGCTGCCTGCTTTGTCTGGCTCGGCGATTTCAGTCTCGAAAGCGATGACACCTTCAAGGCCTGGTACAAAATCCGACATCTATCGCTCCCATAGCTCGCAAGTTCGGTGGTCATACTTTCCCACCGGCGACCTTCGGGCAGATCACGAGGGGCGAGTTAGCCCTTTTTCAGCCCAGACAAGACGCTTTCGACAGCTGCCTCCGCGCTAGTTCCGCGCGCCTTGGCGGCGTGGCGAAGTTCGCGCCGGACCGACAGCGGCACTCCGGCGCGTAGGTCGATTCGATCTTTCTTGTCAGACTTCCTCTTCTTCGAATCTTTGGCGGTTCTGTCTGACTTCTTGCCCGACTTGTTCTTTGCTTTCTTGGCCTTTTGTTTTGTCCTTTTCGCGTCGGCTTGTTTTGTCCTTTTCGCGTCGGCCTTGTCGGCTTTCTTGGACTTCAGCTTGGCCCCGGCCTTGTGAGCAGAAGCCGTGCTTTTGTCCTTGACCTTGTGCGAGGTCGTTCCGAACTCGTCGTTGGAGCTGAACAGCTCAGGCCGTTCGATAGTGACGTGATCTGGCTCGACGATTCCGATCGACGGACCAAGATTTTCACGAAGATCAATCGTTGCCGGTACGAATGCGGCTTCAGGTGCAGCAGGATGAACATCCGCGTCCGGAGCCTTGCGAAGAGCTGGTCGCGGTGAAGGGTTGGTCATCGTTGCTCTCCAGTCGGCAGTCCCGCGAGGGCGGGTCGGGCAGATTTGGGTCTAGGGAGTGTGACGTTCTCGGAGGTCTGTTTGGTTCCCAGGAGTTGATCGAGGAGGACGTCCAAAGCGCGGTTGATGTCCTTTGCGCCGCTGCTGGTCCATCGTTGGACGGGTACGCAGGCACCCTGTGCTTGTTGAACGGCTGCTCGATCAGGTAGCCCTCCGAGAACGAGATCACCGAAGGCGGCCCGTAGCTCGTCCATTCGATAGATGTGTTCAGACAAGGTTGGGCGCACGCGGTTGGCGATGATTCCCACCGGCTTGAGATCGGCGTTGCCGGTCTCGGCGACGATGGAGACAGCCTCAAGGGCCTGTTCAGCGCCTTGTACGGCGAAGAACGATGGTTCGGTGACGATCAACGCCTTGTTCGCTGCGTGTAGCGCATTGCGAGTGAGCTCACCAAGGGAAGGGGGACAATCGATCAGGACGAGGTCGAACTGGTCGGCAACCCCTGACAGCGCGCGGCGCAGGCGAAGGGCTGACTGCGGACCGCTGGTAGCAGCGCGGTGTTCTAGGGCACGCTCGCTGGGCAATACGTCAACGAGGGGACTCCAGCCCGAGACCACTATCGCATCGCGAGCAACACCCTCGCGCCCGTCGTAGAGGACGTCGGAGGACGTGTAGGGGGTACGAGTGGGGTCCAAGGAAGCTGTGGCATTGGCTTGTGGATCAAGATCGACCACTAGCACGCGCATACCTCGTTCGAGGGCGGCACCAGCCAGGCCCAAGACGACACTGGTCTTGCCGACGCCACCTTTTAGTGAGAGCGCCGCGATGATCGACGTGGAATGTGTTCCCATCGCCCAAGTGTCTCAGCAGAATCGCGAGTCGGCTGCAGAAAAGCTCGAGTTCCCAGACGTGTCCCATCCGAACCCCCACTCGAACCCCCACCCTTCCGGAGGCCCACCCTTGCCGAGTGCGGGATTGTGGCTATGAATCTGGTGGTTCCGAGTGCTTTTCGCAACCACAATCCCGCACTCGGCGGGTTATAGACCTCGCGGTGGGAGTGCGGCGTGGCGGGCTAGGGCTTGGTCGCGCTCGGTCTGATGGTCGACGATCCGATCGGGGTAGGTGAAGTCTGGCGGACAATTCAGAGTTCCGGCGAGCAACCAGGGCTCGTGGGCGCTGGGCCCAGGTAAGTCGGCGAGTTCGGGAATCCACTGACGCACGTAGTCACCATCAGGGTCAAAATTCAAGCCCTGTCGCACCGGATTGAAGATTCGATAGAAGGGTGCTGCGTCAGTTCCGCAGCCCGCGACCCATTGCCATCCGTGTTGGTTGCTGGCCGCATCACCATCTTTGAGCCACCTCATGAACCACTGCGCACCCCGCTGCCAAGGTAAGTGCAGGTCTTTGATCAGGAAGGACGCAGTGATCATACGGACTCGATTGTGCATCCAGCCGGTTGCCCGCAATTGGCGCATTCCTGCATCCACAATCGGGAAGCCGGTGCGTCCGGCGGTCCACGCAGCGAAACGCTCATCGGCAAGCGGGCCGCTATCCACCTCAAGGTCGACGTCGAATCGAGGATCCAAAGATTCGCTGGTACTGCGCGGATTGGCTGCCCACACTTCGGCGTAGAACTCCCGCCAGGCGAGTTCCTTCCGGTAGACCTCAGCTCCAGATCCTGCCTGATCCGCCGGTAATTGCGCCAATGCGGCAAGCAGGGTCCGCGGGTGGATTTCGCCCCAACGCAGGTGAGCCGACAACTTGCTTGTGCCATCAAGATCGGGCCGATTGCGATCTTGGGCGTAGTCGACCAATTCAGTCGCCGCGAACCATTCCCAGCGAGTGAGGGCAGCCTGCTGTCCAACTGGGCCGATCTCGATGTCGCAGTCGACACTCGCCGCCAACACAGCAAGATCCACCGTTTCGATCTTTGAGACTGGCTGCCAGTCGACAGGCGCATCCGCGCCGGGATCCGGGCGCTCCCATCCGTGAGCAACCCACGATCGGTAGAAGGGTGTGAATACCCGGTAGCGACTGCCCGCCCCGGTAGTCACAGAGCCGGGATCAACGGCATATGAAGAACCGGTCGTGACCAGGCGTCGGCCTGCTTCGCTCAATGACTGACCGACCTGTTGATCTCGGCGCTGGCCGTAGGTTCCGTAGTCGCGGCTGATGTGCACCGAGCTTGCCTTCGCCAGTTCGGCGAGCTGTGGGATGACGGTGCTTGGAATACCGGCGACAACGTTGAGATTGCCGGCCAGCGAATCAGACAAGTGCTGCAATGACCTCGCAAGCCAGAGCTGGCGAGGTGGTCCAGAGGTGTCCCAAAGCTTCGGATCAAGAACAAATACCGGCACCACGTTGCCAGCCTTCGCAGCCGCGCTAAGTGCTGGGTTGTCTAGCGTCCGCAGATCACGGCGGAACCACAGAATGCTTGTCATCTCATGGGCTTTGGCGAGTCAGTTGGCATCGACGAAGATCAGCGATGCCGTCGCTAAGTCGAGCTCGGTGTACTCCCCGGCGCTACCGACGAGGACCCCACCGCCAGCGGAGGCGACGACCTTGATCGTCTCGCCGGGGCGAACTCCTGCGCGGCGCAGGGATGACATCAACTCGCCGTCGGTCTGTAAGGGTTCCCCGATCCTACGCACTGTTGTTCGGGTCGAGTTTTCTGATTTCTCGGCGAGTTGCTCAAGAGTGATGAGTCGGGTCCCGAGCGCTGGCGGTTGCTCACCCAATTCAGTAAGCCCTGGAATCGGGTTCCCAAACGGCGAGCTTTTGGGGTGATCGAGGAGTTCCAGGATCCTGCGCTCAACCGTTTCGCTCATGACGTGCTCCCATCGACAGGCCTCCTCATGGACGTCCTCCCACGGCAGTCCGATGATTTCGATGAGTAGGCACTCAGCAAGGCGGTGCTTGCGCATCACTCTGGTCGCCATGACGCGTCCAGAATCGGACAGTTCCAAGTGGCGATCGCCTTGCACGCTCAGGAGTCCGTCGCGCTCCATGCGTGCCACTGTTTGGGACACAGTCGGCCCGCTTTGACCGAGGCGCTCGGCTATGCGTGCCCGCAGCGCAACCACGCCTTCTTCCTCGAGTTCAAAGATCGTACGTAGGTACATCTCGGTTGTGTCGATCAGGTCACTCACACTCGGGCTCCCACCTTGGTCGGTTCCATGTTCCCAATTGCTGCGGGCGACGAAACGCTTGGGTCGCAGAAATACCCCGATTTTTGTCGTCCCGAAAATGACGGCTGGGTGGGGTTTGGGCCAATCCGATCGCTTTGCTACCAACAACTCCAACTACCCACAGTGACCTTTTTGCCAATTCTTGACCACTTCTAGGGTGATTGCACCGTCATTACTACTCAAGTGGCAGTTACTAAGTGTCGATTTATTTGATTACCGGGCGAGGAGGCACCCAACCTCGCTAGCTTCTCCCATACCTCGCAATGGGGTAGTTCGTGCACACGCCGAGTTCCGCCCGTGCCCGGACTCTTCGGAGATCAAGGGCGGAAGCGGGGGACCCAACGTGGGACCACCACAGGGGTGAAGCCGCTAAGGAGCGGCCGGGCAGGTCCGAGCCCGAACCCGACAGCTGACTTCGTAGGCGAAGGAGGACCGTATGAGGCCAATGGCACCGCTACGCCACCGTATAGCCGCTGTGAGCGTTGGAGCGGCGATCACTGCCTGCGCTGGGGTCGGTTTTGCGAACCCCGCCGCAGCCGCACCGAGCTCAGTGAGCAGCACGGCGGCCCCAGTTCTGCGCGTCGGGTCCTCCGGCAGCGCAGTTGTCACTGTGCAACGCAAACTCGGGATCTCCCCAGCCACCGGCTATTTCGGCTCAGTAACCCAGAGTGCGGTCAAGCGCTTCCAGGCAGCACACGGAATCTCCGCGACCGGCGTAGTCGCTGCGGTCACCTGGGCGGCACTGGCTCGCAGTGCAACAACAACATCGACTGTCAAGAAGAAGACATCGAAGAATAGGTATCCAACCCTGCGTTACGGAATGGACAGCCCCTACGTCACGGTCCTGCAAAGCAAGTTGCGGATGCCAGTCCGTAGCACTCACTTTGGGGACATGACGCTGTCCTATGTCAAGTCGTTGCAGCGGGCTGCGGGACTTCGAGCAACTGGCGTCGTCGCCAAGAGCACATGGAGAAAGGCAGGCAAGGTCTGGTTCCGCGCACCGTCCGCGTCTTCGGCCTCATCGTCCCCAGGTGGCGGCGGCGGTTCAGTACCAAGTGGCACTAAGGCGGCCCAGGTGATGGCAATTGCGCGATCTTTGGCAGGCATCCCCTACGTTGCGACTGGGTACTCCCCGAGCCAGGGATTCAACTGCAGCAGCTACACCCAGTGGGTATTCCAGAAAGTCGGCGTCAACCTCGGGGGGGCTTACACGGTCACGCAATACGCGAACACCAAGCACATCAAACGCTCGCAGGCCCGCCCTGGAGATCTGGTCTTCTACTACAACTACCCGAACAATTTCCTCGGACATGTGGGTATCTACGCCGGCAACAATATGATGTGGCACGCACCTCGGACCGGCCGAGTCGTTTCGCTGGATCAGATCTATAGCGACAAGGTTATTTTCAGTCGCCCTCTGTAGGTTTAGGCCCTACTGCTTGTTGCTCGCCAATGCACTTGGCTAAGGTGCGCGAATGAGCATTCCTACCAATCCCGACGCCCTGGCAATCTTCGCCGACGGAATCCTCGCGGGCCGCAGCGCCTTGGTCACCGGTGGCGGCAGCGGTATTGGTCGTGCCAGTGCATTGCTCCTCGCTCATCTCGGCGCCAAAGTCGCCGTGACGGGTCGCCGCGAAGAAGAGTTGGCTGCGACCGCTGCACAGGCCGCGGAGGCTGGCAGTCAACATCCGATTCTGGTTGTACCGTGCGATATCCGCGAGCCCGAGAATGTCGATGCGATGCTAGACACTGTCCTGGCCGAGCATGAGTACATCGATGTGTTGGTCAACAACGCCGGTGGGCAATTCATGGCACCTGGAGAGTCGATCTCCTACAACGGGTTCCGGGCCGTAACTCGGTTGAATCTGGACGCGACCTGGTACGTGACGACCCAGGTGGCCTCGCGGTCAATGATCGCGCGTAGTTATGGAAAGATCGTTTCCATCACCATGACCCCTCGTCGAGGGATTCCCGGCATGTCGCACTCGTCTGCCGCCCGAGCCGGCGTCGAGTCGCTCACGCGGTCACTATCGGCCGAATGGGGCAAGTATGGGATCCGCTTGACTGCTATAGCACCGGGGATCGTTCATACCAAGGCATGGGAGAACTACGGCCTCGATCCCGACACAATGGGAGCTGTCATGCCGGTAGGGCGTCTACAGGCAGCCGACGATGTGGCGTCACTGGTTGCATTTCTGGTCAGCCCTGGTGGGGACTACATAACCGGTACGGCAATCACGGCCGACGGCGGATTCGAGCAGCTGTACCCGATTCAGTCCCTCGGCTGATCAACTTCGAGCGCGTTCCCGTCGGCAATTGCGCCATACCTGGCAGATGTGCCGACGAGAAGTGGGTGGCGGCGGAGTGCCCCGGAGCGGAGCCGTTGGTTCGCTGCGCGAACCGGCCTCCCGATTCCGCGCCTCAACATCGAGTCGCCGTTGCCCGGGGCCCCTGGCCCTAGACACCGGCGAAGTGCCCCGGAGCGGAATCGAACCGCTGGCCTACCCCTTAGGAGGGGGTCGCTCTATCCGACTGAGCTACCGGGGCGAGTACTGCTCGCCGGGAAGCCTAGCGCGCGCCCCGGCAAGCGCAGGCGGACGCGTGCCTAGATCACATTTAGCAGAGGAACTGGACCAGTTCGCGATCCCACTGCGGCATGTAGTGCATCTGAACCACGCCACCTTGGTCCAAGCAAATGCTGCCGTCGTAGTGTCCGATGCCGCCCTCGCTGTAGAAGCCGGTGCTGGGGTTGCGGCCCTGTTCCTCGGCGCGCGTGAGCCATTCGTCGAAAAGTGGTGGCCATCGGCCGTCCCCGTCGAAGTCGCCTAGGCACAGCAGATGCCGTGCCAGAATCGCCAGAAACGATGGGCACTCCCCCCAGAGCCGATCATCCTGTGAGTAGTGCTCGGTCACGATCTTCGCTGTTGACTTGGCGGTGGCTAGAGCTGCATCGTCGTCGGCGACCCGTGCCAGCTGTAGGTAGAGCCCGATCGTGGTGCCTTGGTTGTAGGAGAAGATCGACGGATCGATTCGCCCGTCGTTGTTCTGTAGGTCGCAGATCAGCCCACGATCATCGCGAATACTTTCGAGGAACTTGGTGCATCGTTGGGCGAGCGCTATCAACTCCACGTGATCGTCAGCCTTGATGCCCGCCGCACGTTCAGCCTCGACGACTCGCAGCGCGACCAGTCCTGTAGGCGCCGTCGAACACGCGTTGCGGGTCTCGCCGCGTTCGCGCCAACGAATCCCTCCGCGCGCTCGGTCCTCGCCGCGACGCAGGAAATCCAAGATCTGGCGAGCCGCGCGCAGGTCGAAGTCTGGCGAACCGGGTCGGGCCTCCTTGATCCGTAGCAATGCCGACTGCACGTACGCCAGCCCAAGCCAGGCGTTGTCGTCGTAGTAGACGTAGCGCAATCCTGGGCTCCAGCGGGGCCCGTCTGTGTAACTAGCGCCGCGCTTGTAGTCAGCGATGCCACGGAAGAGCCCAGCTGTGACATGCCAGTCGGATTCGGTCACTACCGAACGCGCCATCGCGGCGCCGACAACTTGGGACAATGGCCACACGTGCGCTCGACGGTTCGTCTCTTTGACTACCAGGCGCTTACCGCGACCCGGCGCGATGCAACGTTGTTCGAGGGCTTGCCAGGCGAGGTCGCCCGGTTCAGTGTGTGCCACAAACTCAGCATGGTGGATAACCCTGCGCGATGCATGACCGCACAACCCGCACTGATCATTCGGGCTCCTTCGTTGGGCTTCAACCAGTTCTGTGAGATCCGACCGCCCGCCCCAAGCGGCTTCGCTAGGACTTACGCGGAACAATGGGCACATGCGGATTTCGGCGCGGGCAGACTACGCGATCAGAGCGGTGATTGAGATCGCCAGTAAGGATCCGGAGCTGGTCAAGTCCGAAGCAGTCTCTGCGGCTCAAGGCATCCCGCCGAAGTTCCTTGAGAACATCTTGTCGGACTTGCGGCGAGCCGGAATTGTCAAAAGCAAGCGCGGTGCGGAGGGCGGTTACCTGCTTGGATTCGATGCCGCTGATATTAGCCTTGCGCACATCATTCGCTCGGTAGACGGACCGCTGGCATGGGTGCGCGACGAGCGACCCGGAGCCGTGACCTATACAGGTTCTGCCGATGGTCTGCAAGAGGTATGGATAGCCGTTAGGGCAAGCCTGCGCGCCGTGCTTGACCACACTTCGGTCGCGCATGTTGTCAATGGGGAAATGCCCAAACAGGTGACGCGCTGGACCCAAGATCCCCAAGCATGGGTGGACTGAGCGCGGCAAGCGACTCACAAATTCGACCGGAAATTGTAAATTCGCCAGCAGAAGGCCTGCCGTTCTCCCATGTTTCGGTAGAATTTGCTGTCGGTTGGCTAGAGCTGGACCGGGTTATCGTTGAAACTGTCAAATTCGCCGGTCTCGATATCGACTTCGCCGTCCACGACGACCTCGTCGAGTGCTTCGTCGAGGCTCTCGCCCTCGTTCACGGCTAGTTCCTCGGCCTGTTCGAGTATGTCCTCCTCGGCGAGTGCCTCGGCCTCTTCGAGGACCTCGTCCTCATCGAGCATTTCAGCGGCGTCCTCGATATAGACGTCGACATCTAGCTCCGCATCGACATCGTCGAGTTCAGCATCAAGCGCAAACTCAAGATCGGATTCGATGGCGCCATCAACCGCGTCAAGATCCTCGCCATCAACCTCAACCGCAAGGTCATCAAGTTCCTCAGCCATAGGGTGTCCCTTCGTTTCGGTGGCAACATCGGAAGTAATCTTTACGATTCCAGTCTTACTCCAAAGCAAGCTGTGAAGCTAGAGCCATTGGTCTTGGGCAGCAACTACGCGACGGGCAGATTCCACTGCCTGCTCGCGCGAGATCTTTCCTGAGGCGATAGCGGCGGCAATTGACTTGATCAACGGCACCGGATCAGCGCTCTCGACCAACGCCATGTCCGAGCCAGCGGCGATTGCGCGGATAGCCGCTCGCTTCTCTGATTGGTGCATGGCAGAGGTGACTGCACCCATTGTCAGTGAGTCGGTCATTATCAAGACCTGTGGGCCGGCAACCGTTCGCAATTCCCTCATCGCCTCGGGGGACTGACTCGCGGGCGTCCCCGATTCGGTTAATCCGGGAACCTGCAGGTGCCCCACCATCACGGCCTTTAGCCCGCCGGCGATTGCGGCTTTGAACGCGGCTGCATCTTTGAGTTGCATCGTCGACCAAGGCGGCGTGACGCCGGATCCCACGTGAGTATTTGATGCAGAACCATGACCCGGCCAGTGCTTCACTACGGCAAGGACGCCGGACGCAGCCATCCCGTTGTTCCAGGCGACGACGTAGCGCGCGACATCCTCGGGGTTATCAGCAAACGCCCGATGATCGGCATTTATGTACTTACCGGGCACAGCGAGGTCGGCAACCGGAGCTAGATCGACGTTGACGCCTAGGTGCTTCATGCCTGCGCCGTACTTCTTAGCGATCGCTGTGACCTCGGCCTCGGAGCTAGCGCTGCCCATATCTGCGGCCGAAGGTAGAGACCCCAGCAGCGGAGTCAACCGTTGAACCAGCCCGCCTTCCTCGTCACTACTGATGAGCAGTCGCTTCCCAGGAGCCTGCGCTCGAACGGACGCTAGCTGCTTACGCAGGCTGTTTGGCGGGGTCCCGAACACAACCAGTCCGCCGATGCCGTCCTTAGCCCAGGCTTTGGCTTCGCTGAGCGAACCCATATCGACCCCAGCGAGGATGAGCCGTGCTGCGATCTTCTTGTCGCTCCAATTGGCAGGGTCGTCAGGATTAGGTGTCGCAGACGCACTTGGCGAGGTGCCGTTGGTGTCACCGCTGGTAGAGGCTGTTGGAGAACACGAGGTCATGAGACCTAACGCAGCCAGGACCCCTACCACTGACACAGCGGTGCTTCGCCCTAGACGCATGCGCCAACGGTAACCCGAGAAGCGAATCATCGATGCCCGCAGCTAGGACTTGAGTCGGCGGTAGCCGGCGGTTCCAGCACCCGCCACGAACAATGCGCCGATTCCAAGCAGCGCAGGTGAGAGTCCGTTGGACTTCTTGGGAGCGTCCATCGTGTAGACATAGGCAACTCGGCTGACGACGCCTTTGGGCGGTGGATACGGTGCAGCATCGCCGGATCGCGCGCTGGCAGCCTTGAGGTAGGCGTCGGCGAAACTGGGCTTTGCTGAGTTAGTGATGACCGAATCCAACATCGGTCCGGTTCCCTTCGTTTGCAGTTGGGACGCACCCGAACTAAGAGAGCTTGAACCTGACGCGAGCTTGCCAGCTCCACCGGCGAGCGCATCGAGGCCGCTGGTGAGCTGGCCGCTGGCATTGGCTAGTCCACGAGCGCCAGTGTTGGCCTGATCGGCACCTGCTGAGAGCTGCTCAGATGCTGACGCGGCGCCCAGCAAAGACTTGCGGAGTTGGCGCAGGCCCTCATAGACACCGGGGCTGGTGTAGCTGCCGGACTTCAAGGCGTTGCTGACCTGAATCAGGCCGAGGATGAGGCCGTCGAGAAGTTGGCGATTGATCACCTGTAGGCCTACTGCAACGCCGGACGATATGACGCTGGCGGCTGCGTTGTCCTTGATCGCCTGGATCAGCTTCTGACAGTCGGCAGGGGGCAGCACCACTGTGGGTGGAGTGCAGTTGGCGACCAACACCTCCCGAACTGACTTGCCGGTTGCGAGGTTCTTGGCCACCACAGCGGCGGCGCCATCGCGCGCCAGGATGACCGAGGCCTGGGTCAAGCGGGCTACCTGAACGAGTGTTGGATTATCGGGCGGGTTTTTGGGATCGAATTTCAAAGGCGGATCTGACTCATCACCTAACCCAGCCACGATTTTGTTGACGGCATCAGCTAAGTCACCGGTAGCCACAGCAGCTGCCGGTAGCCCAGTCGCAAGTTGATCGAGCCCAGTACTCAGCCCGGTCAAACCGATGCTTAGCTGATCGGCGCCGCTAGTGATGCCCTTGGAGCCGTCTACGGCCTGCGTCGTGCCAGTGGCCTGCTGATACTGCCCGTCAGTGAGTTGGGCTGCACCGTCAGCGAGCTCAGCTGTGGAATCATCGATCTTTTGCAGCCCACCGGCGAGTTTGGTGTTGCCCTTGACCGACTCGGTCAGCAGGTTCGACGAGAAGCCCACGGCAGGGTCCTGGGAATTAGCTACCGGAATCAACTGCATCTTCAAGGCAGGGATTGCCAACTCGTCACCGGAGACGCTGTAGTTAAGCGTTTGTTGGTAGCTACCCAAAGGTGGGTAGAGCACGACATTCCATAACAGCGAGGTGCTGCCATCGGCAGTCGTGCTGACGACGGCCTTGCCCGGATCGTCGAGCGCGATGCCTTTGGGTAGCGTCACGATGACAGTTCCGAGGAAGGGCGCAAACACCGGCTCGGTCTTGGTTTCTTCATTGCCAGCCGCGTCGGAGTAGGTGATTTGCTGCTTCTTGGCCACTGTATTTGTCAGGGTGTAACTGATCTTCATATTGCCCGACTGATCGGGCACGTCAGCTGGGTTGATGCCGCGGGCACCCTCGCCTTGGGTGGCATATTCAGCATGCAGCGCCACGGGTAACGGCTTACCGAAGGTGGCTTGCGTGGCAGAGCTCGTTTGGCCGTCGCCGCCAACTGAGTAAGTGATTTGGCTGCCATTCACCACAGGTTCTCCGCGCTTGTCCAGAAAGCGAAGTTGGTCAGTTGAGGACGTCATCGAGACATCTTGTTCCGGCACGTTGGTCGCGACGATCCTATTGATCAACTGCGTCCGGGACGGCAAACCTGACGGGTCCAAGGTTGCCAAGACGAGTTGCTCGTTGACAAGGGGAGGCTGACTTTGCTGGGAGTTGGTTGCAGCTGTCATGGCCGCCACAGCGCCCACTCCGGGAAATGCCGAGACCACGACCAGCGATGCACTGATTGCGATAGCACCAGCAGTCTGGGTTGCGCGGCGCAGACGTGGCTTGAATGAGGTCATGATTCGAGTTTCGGTTGGAAGTCCTGGTCTGTGATGACCAGAAGCGGGGTGTTGGGTCCTGGCTCGTTGGCGCTGGCAGGTTGGGGGAAAGGGACCGCTGTGGCTGCTGGGTCCCCACCACGGTCGCTTGGAGGTTCTTGGTCATCGCCGGCACCGCTGCTTACGGTGCCCGCGTCGGAGTCGGAGTTACCTGGCTCGGAATTCTTGCCGAAGATGCCGATAACGATCGCCGCTACGACTATCGCCACCAGGGCTGGCAGGATCACGACGGCCAGCAAGGTGCCAGCTCCTGGTGCCGAGTCGGCAAGCAACGCGGCACAGATCGCGATTGCCACAGACCCGAGCAGGAGCGGCAGCGCCATCGCACGTCCGATCGCAATGACGACGATGAGCGACACGAAGATGATTGCCAATGCAGTGGTCACGCCATTGCTGGCCTGAACCGGCGGGATCACCATGTTGAGGATGCCGATCACGCCGACCCCGATCACCGCGCCGAGGATGTAGCCGAAACCACGTGATCCTCGACTGTGGTTTCGCCCGCCGAGTTCGCTTGGCAGCAGTACCGCGATCCCACCCAACACAGCGGTGAACGCCACGGCAGTCCCGGAGCCCGCTGGGACGATCGGCATACGCGTGACCAGCAGCCAGCCGAGCAGGACTCCGAGTGCGGCCCCAATCGCATGCGCAGGCTTGTACAGGACCAGCGGTCGGCTTGCCGAATTCGGCGGGTGGCTTGACAGCGACGCCTCGTCAAGAGCAGCAGGGTCGCCTTCGACGTGGACCTGGGGTAGTAGGCGGTCGAGCCAGGCAGGTAACCACCACGTTCCGTTCGCGGCCAGGACCATGATCGCCGGAACGAGTAAACAACGAACGATTGTCGCATCGACGGCGACTGCTGTGGCCAAGCCGACGCCAAACATCTTCACTGTCGCGTTGCTGCTGAGAATAAAGCTGCCGAAGACAACGACCATGATCAGCGCGGCTGCAGTGACGAGGCGACCGGTGTCGGCTAAGCCACGGCGAACGGACGTGACCATGTCCCCAGTTCGTTCCCAATGCTCACGGAACGCTGTGAGAAGGAAGACCTCGTAATCCATCGACAGGCCGAAGAGGACGGCGAACATCATCATCGGCACATACGACTCGATCGGCACCGGACCGTCGAGCCCGATCAGACTCGCCCCCCAGCCCCACTGGAAAACGGCGGTGACGACGCCATATGCGGCTGCGATCGAGATCAGGTTCATTACAGCTGCTTTGAACGGAATCAGCAGCGAGCGATATGCCAACATCAACAATATGAAAGCCAAGATCACGACCCCGACGATGAACCCTGCTGTGCGGGCGGCGATGAGTTCGGACAGGTCGGTGATGAGAGCGGTCACGCCGCCCACGTAGGCCGTCATCCCCTTGCCTTCGGTGGCATTTGGCAACACCGAGTCGCGCATCGTGTTGACCAGGTCTTTGGTGTTGGGATTGGCTGATCCCCACTCAGGTGTGGTGCGGATGATGGCGACGCCGCCATCTGTCGATACGACTGGGGAGCCTGCACTAACGACGCCGGGTGTGCCAGCAATCGTCTTCTGTAGTGACACCAGTCTTGGGTCTGCTGTGCGCGGGTCTTTCGCGCTCGCGGGTGGGTCGGGCGGGGCCTTGGCCACTGAGTACATCTGGACCACGATGGCCAGCGGCGCTGACTGCCCAGGGCCAAATCCTTGAGCGATCAGATCGTCGGCCTGCCGCGCTGTGGTTTCTGGAGGGAGACTGCTGGCATCGGTATGACCGAGCGTCAGAGTTGTGGCTGGGGCGGCGAGTATCAGCAGGACCACCGTTGAGGTGATAGCGAAGATCCATGGGCGGTTGGTCACAGCGGTCGCGAGCTTGGCCCATCCGGATTTGTCCAAGGTCTCGTCGTCGTCCTGCTCGCCCTGCATCGACTTGGGGACTACTCGCATCTTGGACACACCTAGCAGGGCCGGGACCAAGGTGATGGATGCCAGCACAGCTAGTGATACAACAATCGCTGCCGCATACCCGAGCCAAGCGAGGAAGGTGATGCCAGTGAAGGTCAACCCGACAACGGCCGCGATCAGGGTTCCGCCTGCGAAGACCATCCCCGCGCCTGCAGTGCCGGATGTGCGCCCAACAGCATCGGGCACGTCGAACCCCTGCGTCAGCAGCTTTCGATGGCGCGTGACGAGGAAAAGCGCATAGTCGATCCCGACCCCGAGGCCGAGCATCGTTCCCAAGGTCGGTGCCGTGTCAGGGATAAAGACGAGACGACCGAGTAGGCCGATAATCGCCAAACCGATGCCGACAGCGAAGATCGCATTGATAAGTGGGATGAACATTGCGATAAAACGGCGCATCGTGAGGAACAAGACGAGCAGCGCGGCAAGCAGGCCGAAGACTTCGCTCATAGCTGTGTCGGGTTTGGACAGCTGAATGCCCAGAAATCCGCCCATGGCGACCTTGATCGTCGGGCCGGCGGCTTCTTCGGCGGTAGTCAGGATTTCTTCAGCCGTGCCGAGCTTGCCCGCAGCTTTATCGCTCGGAGTGACCGAGATGATTGCCGAATGCCCATCTTTGGACAGCAGGTTCGGCTGCTCACTGGGGCCAACAACCGCAACCAGGGAATTGAGGCCATCGAGGGCATTGACCACCGCGGTGACATGTTGCTTGCCAACTCCGGTGCCGAGGTCCTCGGTCTCGCTGTTGAGAACAAGGGGGTTGGCCTCGCTCGACGACCCTGGGAACGCCTGCTTGAGCAAGTCTTGGGCGTAGGCGCTATCGGTTCCACTGAGAACAAAGGAGTCCTTAGCCGTGCCGGGCAAGTTCCGGTTGGCGCCCATAATGACTATCGCTGCGACAAGCCATAAGCCGATCACGAGCCACCCGTGTTCGGCGCACCAGCGGCCGATGACGTACAGCTTGCGGGTCACCCCGGAACAATCCCACAGGATTGCCCCTAGGAAGGCTCATGCCACGATATCTGCATGGAGAAACCAGAGATCGATTTTCAGGGCGGCGAAGCCCCAACCGAGCTAGTTATCGTTGATGTTGTCGAAGGTGAGGGTGCGCAGGCCGTTCCCGGAGGCAAAGTTGAGGTCCACTACGTGGGTGTTGACTTCGAGACAGGAGAGCAATTCGACTCCTCGTGGGATCGCGGCGAGTCCATTGCTTTTCCACTCAACGGCCTCATAGCTGGTTGGCAGGAAGGGATTCCAGGGATGAAGGTCGGCGGCCGTCGCCAACTCACGATCCCCCCAGCACTTGCCTATGGCGAGTCGGGAAGTCACAGGCTCGCGGGTCGCACTCTGGTCTTTGTCATTGACTTGATTGACGCCTAGGAATCCTGCGCAGTAATCGCCAGAAGGCATAAGTAATACCGATCAGAAATAGCAGGACCAGGATCGGAATGATGATGGCGACCAACGACAACGCAACACTCGTTACATCTTCAATCGTGCTGATCACCGGCGCCGCCATGCCTGCTGTGGCGGTGTTGGCGATCGGGCGTGCGACTGACTTGACTGAATGAACGCCCAGCGAGATCAGGATTCCCAGGGCGATAGGTATCCATTGATTGTTCGAGAAGAGCTGGCCCGGATCGCTGATAGCGACAGTGGTCGAGTCCGATGATGCGCCAAAGGCCAGACCGCCGGAGGCTGGCCGGACCACCGTCTGAACGATGTCGTTAAAACTGTCTACGACAGGGAATTTGTCTGCCAGGAACTCGATGGTCAGCAGCACCGCCAGGATTCCTAGCGTCCAGTTGTTCTCCAGCCAATTCCAGCCCGCTGGCAAGGTGATTAGTTCAGTGAAGCGGCCAAGCAGGCCAATGACCATGAGTGGGATGTAGGCGTTGAGCCCGGCTGAGGTGGACAACCCCATGCCCATCAGCACCTCAAGCATGTCCTCAGCATGGCAGCGTTAGCTGCTTTTTGCTTCGGCAGGACCTTTTGTGCATGAACGCAGCACACGGCCGACGTGGTGAACAGTCCCCTCGAACTATCCAGCAACACATCGGCCGTGTGGGTCGTCGGCGATTCCCCCCGGTTTCACCTACGTTTCAATTATGCCCATTCTTACGTCCCGCTAACATTTGCGAATGTGATGCCGGTCACGCCTTGATCCCAGGTGTCTAGCGGCGGTCCGGGGCAGTGGGGCCGTAACGAGCTATTCTTTGGCCGGAGATGACCCAACGTTGTGGAGGTTCTGATGCTCGATCCGAGTGCTGAACGAGTTGAGTCGCCCCCAGAGTCCTGGGACGAAATTCCCGAGGATGCTGACGAAGTTGAAGCCCGCTATGTGGCTGATCGCCCACCCCACCACGGCGACTAACCTCAGCTTGCGCCAGGGGACTTAATCAATACGCTCAACCGGCTGCGCGCGCCAGCCCCGGCAAGGTCAGCCGCCGTTGACGGCGTCACGGCCAAGATCACCATCGAGGGATTGCGACTCGAAGCTGTCGACCCTGTGGAGCTCTGATTGGAATTCAGCAAACCGGTCGCCCCACCTGGTTCGGTCGCGCTCGGCACTGTGATCACTCGCGCGTCTCTAGCCACAACGCGTGCTGCTGCCGGAGAATCGACTCCCACTGCAGATGCGGAAGTCGCGGCCAGCACATCGACCAAGTCCCCCGGTCGCAATAGATTTGCCTCACCTGGATCGGCCAGCCGCACTGTCGCGGCCACCAGCTTGATGGCAGTCGCTGCGTCGCTGTTCAAGGAGCCGATATCGAGAAGTCCGGGGCCGACCACCCGTGACACCGACAGCGGTTCACCGGCGAACATTGGGCCCGCGATGAGCCGACCAATCACCCGATCGACTGCTGTGAAGGGGTTTGTCAGAGCGAAACTGCGGGGCCATTGGCGCAATTCGAGGTCGCCGGCCGCGAGCACGTGACCCGCCGGGAGGTCATGGGTGACAGCGACAACGGTGACCACCGATGGCTTGGGAGGCTGAACCGCCTTGACGAAAAAGAAGCTGGCAAGGCCTACCATTCCAGCAGCGACGAGACGCCGATATCGGCGCAGCAGCGCCATTCGATTCTGCATCCACTCACGCTACGGGCGGCAGTTGACCTCAGGACTTCTTATCCCCAGAGCTGGTGCTGCTGCTCGAGGCTGTGGATGACGAGGCTGAACCCTCGGACTTCTTAGCCGGCGAGCTTGCCGAACTGCCAGAATCGCTAGATCCACTCGACTTGTCCGAGCCCTTGTCCGAACTCTTCTCCGAACTGCTGCCATCGGTCGACTTGTTTGCCGAGGAGCCAGAAGCCCCACCAGATGACGAGGCTTTCTTGGCAGCACTGCGACTGTCTGTTTTGTAGAAGCCGCTGCCCTTGAACACGACTCCGACATTGCCGAATAGCTTGCGAAGAGTGCCCCCGCAGTTCGGGCACTCGGTCAACGAGTCGTCATGAATCGACTGAACGATCTCCAGCTTCTCGCCACAATCGTTACATGAGTACTCGTACGTCGGCACGTCGTCTCCCTCAAAGTTGAATGACACAAGGATACTGATTCATTGAATGGAGGCTGACCGTGACTGTTGAAGCTCATGGCCTGACCAAGGTCTATAGCGGCAAAAAAGCAGTGAATGACTTGTCGTTCACGCTCGAACCGGGAACTGTGACTGGATTCCTCGGACCTAACGGTTCGGGTAAGTCTACGACGATGCGATTAATGCTGGGTCTGGATCACGGTGAAGGCCAGACAACGTGGGAGGGCAAGGCGCTTACGGCTCACCCCCACGTGACCAAAGTTGTCGGTGCTCACCTTGACGCGCGGTTCTTCAACCCGAACCGTAGTGCGCGCAATCACCTGCGAATGATGGCATCGGAGGCGAATATCTCTGACCAACGGGTCGATGAAGTGATCTCGCTCGTGGGACTGGAGTCGGTGGCGAAGAAGCGACCCAAGACCTTCTCGTTGGGAATGGGGCAGCGGCTGGGCCTGGCCGGCGCGATCCTGGCTCAGCCCAAAGTCCTGATGCTCGATGAGCCAGCAAACGGTCTTGACCCGCAGTCGATCCAATGGCTGCGAGACTTCCTCAAGTTCTACGCATCGCAGGGCAACGTCGTGTTTGTCTCCAGCCACCTCCTGTCAGAGATGCAGCTGATGGCCGAGCATCTAGTCGTGATCTCGCGGGGATCGCTGATCGCCGACGAGAACATGGCTGCATTCGTCGGTCGGAGCACTCGCAATGATGTGCTGGTGCGCGCGCTTGATCGAGACCGGTTGTTGGCTGTCTTGCTCGCGGCCGACGTGGCTGCCGTGGCTGAGGGCGACGACGGTGTCGCTGTCGCAGGTGTCGATTCGGCGCAGGTCGGACGTATCGCATTCGTGAATCAAGTCCAACTCATTGAACTGTCACCCCGAACGGCGAGCTTGGAAGAAGCCTTCCTAGAACTCACCAGTGGTGGACAGGAATATCAGACCGGAGGGCACTCCTGATGGCTGGAATTCTGCGATACGAGTGGAGACGGATCACTACGATCCGCTCGACCTGGATCTTGCTTGGACTAGCGGTGATCTTCTCGATCGGCTTCTCGTGGTTGGCAATGGCCGGCCTCAAATCGGCCACGTCCACACCCGACAGCGGCCTTGCCCCCAACGACTTGTTGATCACTGAGATTGTCGGACAGGTGGTGGTTGCGAACTTCATAGTCCTTGTCTTGTTCGCGACAGTGGCTGCTCAGGCCTTCGGACAGGAGTACCGCAACGGCACAATTCGAGTCACCCTGACGGCCTTCCCGAAGCGGCTACCGGTGGTCTTGGGCAAGGTCATCGTTTGCTTGGGTCTCCTCACCGCGGTATTCGCGGTTTGTGTCGCTGCGCCTTATCTACTTCTGAGTTCTAGCGACGTGGTCAACAGTGACATCAGCGTCTCGACGATGTTGGGCTTCTTCCTGCGGTCGTGGCTATATTTCTGTGGGTACATGTTGGTCGTGATTGCGCTGACCCTCATCACTCGAATCCTGGCCTTGGCAGTGATCATCCCGTTGTTGATGGCGGTTGTTTTCGAGAACCTCGCCTCAGCGCTAGGAAGTCGTTGGCTGCCCTGGATCGACAACGTCCTGCCATTCGCCTCGGGTAGTCGATTCGTTGCTGGCGGGGAGGACCTACTGCGCAACGGCCTTGTCTTCGGTGCTTGGGTCCTGGTGTTGAGCGTCGTCGGGGTCGTGTTGTTCCAGAAGCGCGACGCCTAAGCGGACATGACCATTGAGCGCCGATGACCACTGAGCGACGATGACGACTGAGACGGTGACGCCCAACGCGCGCGACTTCGATCTTTACGTCGCTGTCGCTGTGGGTGGTGTCATCGGGGCGCTGCTGCGGCACCTGGTTTCTGACCTCGTGCCCGCGACCGTCGGCGGTTGGCCATGGGCGACTTTTCTAGTCAACCTCAGCGGCGCGTTGGTGCTTGGCTTGATCGCGCGACTGAGTCTGAGCCGTCGGATGCGACCGTTCGTGATCACTGGGGTGCTCGGGGGTTACACGACGTTTTCGAGCTACATGGTTGAGGCTCATGGCCTGGTGCAGGTCGGCAAGACGGGGCTTGCGTTGGGCTATCTGTTCAGTTCGGTGATTTTCGGTGCCGCCGCTGTCGCAGTGGGGCTGTTGGTATCGACGCATGCGATCAATCTGGTCACGCCTGAGGTCCGCGAGTTTGAGGACGAGGTCTAGGCGATGTGGGAGTGGCTGGGGATCGCGGTGGGTGCTGCCCTTGGTGCGCCGGCTCGGTATGCAATTGAACGCGTCCTTGTCGCACGAATTGGGCCCAATCTGCCGTGGGGAACACTGGTGGCGAACCTAGTTGGTTCGTTGATTGCCGGGTGTGCCGCTGGGCTGGCGCAGGAGCAGTCGGTGGGGCCGCTGTTCGCGGCCTTGGTAGCCGTCGGTTTCTGCGGTGCCCTGACCACGTTCTCGGGCTTCTGTCTGCAGATTGTTGACCTGTCCAGGGAGCCACCGAGTTGGCGGGGGATGGCGTTGGCGCTGTTCTCCGTTGGTGCGGGAGCGTTCTTGGTGACGCTGGGCTTTTGGCTGGGCGTTACTGCGGGTTGACTGTGGCGGGCGCGGCGGGCGGAGCTTGGGTTCACGTTGGGCGATTGACGACACTGGCGTCAAGAACTGCCCAACCTGCCCACGACTAGCACCGGCTAGCGGCGCGGCTAGGCTGCGACGCGATGGAATCGCTGCCGCAGGAACCCGTTGACGTCACCGTGCTCTGGGGACGTCTTGAGGGTTTGGGGCAGGCCGAAAAGGTTCGGTTGGGGCGTCGCATTGCGGGTACGAAGAGGATTAAGGATCTGAGCAAGCGCGACAAGGTTCTGCGTGGGCTTGCCTCACAGGTGGATCAGGCGCAGCTTCGGATTACCGAGCGTCGGGCGAACATGCCAGCGATCAACTACCCAGCAGCGTTGCCGGTCAGTCAACGCAAGGACGAGATCAAGGCGGCGATCCGCGACCACCAAGTCGTGATCGTGGCTGGTGAAACTGGCTCTGGGAAGACCACGCAAATACCCAAGATCTGCCTCGAACTCGGGCGCGGCGTGCTGGGCAAGATTGGCCACACTCAGCCGCGGCGGATCGCGGCCCGCACAGTCGCCGAACGCATCAGTGAAGAGCTCGCCAGCCCGATTGGTCAGGCTGTCGGATTCAAGATTCGCTTCAGCGATAGCTCCACTCACAAGACCTTGGTCAAACTGATGACCGATGGCATTCTCCTGGCAGAGATTCAGACTGACCCGATGCTGTGGCAATACGACACGATCATCATTGATGAGGCGCACGAGCGCAGCCTCAACATTGACTTTCTGTTGGGTTACCTGCGCCAACTATTGCCCAAGCGCCCGGACTTGAAGCTGATCGTCACTAGCGCAACTATTGAGACGGCCCGGTTTAGCGATCATTTCCGCGATGCGACCGGCGTTGGCGCTCCGGTTGTAGAGGTCAGCGGTCGGACTTTTCCAGTCGAGGTTTGGTATCGACCGATGCTCAACGAGAAGGGCCAACCGGAGCGTGACGAGTCGGCAGCAATCGGGCAAGCGGTTCAGGAGTTGCAGGCCGAACGCACCCGCGACGGTGGTCAAGACATCCTGGTATTTCTGTCCGGTGAGCGCGAAATTCGGGATACAGCAGACGCGCTCAAGGCCTATGTCCGGCCCGGAACTGACATCGTTCCGCTGTACGGTCGGCTGTCTGCGGCTGAGCAGCACAAAGTGTTTGAGGAGCACTCCGGGCGCCGAGTTGTACTTGCGACAAACGTTGCCGAGACCTCTCTGACAGTGCCGGGAATTCGGTATGTCATCGACCCTGGAACTGCTCGGATCTCGCGCTATAGCCGCCAACTCAAAGTGCAGCGTCTGCCCATCGAGGCGATCAGTCAGGCCAGCGCGAATCAACGCAAGGGTCGTTGTGGTCGCGTGGCTGAGGGGATTTGCATTCGTCTCTACTCCGAGGCTGATTTTCTCGCGCGTCCCGAATACACCGACCCGGAGATCCTGCGGACGAATCTCGCGAGCGTGATCTTGCGGATGACTGCGCTGGGCTTCGGTGACATCGCAGCTTTCGGATTTGTTGATCCACCGGATCGGCGCAACGTGCGCGACGGACTCGCGCTACTGCATGAACTGGGTGCAATCGACTCCGAACAGAGCGATCCTTCCAAGCGTTTGACGCCGCTTGGTAAACGACTTGCTCTCTTGCCGCTCGACCCGCGGCTTGGGCGGATGCTGTTGGAGGCAGAACGCAACGGTTGTGTCAGGCAGCTACTGATCATCACCTCTGCGTTGAGCATTCAAGACCCGCGCGAGCGCCCGATCGACAAGCAGCAGGCCGCCGACCGCAGTCACGCGCGGTTCGCCGATGAGCGCTCTGACTTCATCTCGCTGATCAACCTCTGGGACTACGTGCGTGAGCAGCAACAGACTAAGTCATCGAGTGCCTTCCGACGAATGTGTCGCACCGAGTTCTTGCACTACTTGCGGGTTCGTGAGTGGCAAGACCTGGAGGGTCAGCTCCGAGGGATCGTGTCGGATCTTGGAATAAACATCAACGATCACTCACCGATCTCACCGGATCTTGTGCACCAGAGTCTGCTCGCCGGGTTGCTCTCCCACATCGGACTCAAGGACGATGCGCGCACTTACCTCGGGGCACGTGGGGCCAAGTTCGCCCTGTGGCCGGGCAGTGTGTTGGTCAAGAACAAGGAAGACACTTCTTGGCACAAGGCCGCTACTGAGCCGTCGTGGGTAATGGCCGCGGAGTTGGTGGAGACTAGTCGGTTATGGGCTCGCACAGCTGCGTTTGTGCAGCCAGAGTGGATCGAACCGTTGGCCGCACACTTGCTTCGCCACAGCTATAGCGAACCTCACTGGGAGAGCAGTCGTGGTTCGGCTGTTGGCCTTGAGCGGGTGACTCTGTATGGCATACCGCTGGTGGTCGGCAGGAAGATCGAATACGGGCAGATTGATCCAGAACTCGCCCGAGACCTGTTCATCAGGGAGGCGATGGTCGGCGGGGATTGGAATTCCCACCACGGCTTTCTACAAGCCAATCGTGACCTCTTAGAGCAAGCCCAGGAGCTAGAGGACCGCACTCGGCAGCGCGGAATCGTGGTCGATGACGAGGACTTGGTGGCGTTCTACGACGAGCGGATTCCGCCAGAGGCCACCTCGACCCGTCATTTTGATGCCTGGTGGAAGAAGGCTCGTCAGTCCGAGCCTGACCTGCTCAGTTTCTCCGAATCGATGTTGCTCGCACCGGACGCGGCGAATGTGGATGTTCGGGGATTCCCAACGACGTGGCAGCACGGAGATCTCAACCTGGAGGTCACGTACCGATTTGAGCCGGGTGCCGAGGATGACGGTGTGAGCGTGCATATCCCGATCGCGCTGATCAACCGAACTGAGCCCGATGCCTTTGGGTGGCAGGTGCCCGGGTTGCGCGAGGAGCTAGTTATCGAGCTGCTTCGCTCACTGCCAAAGTCGATCAGGACGAGCTTTGTTCCTGCTCCTGACTGGGCTCGAAAAGTGATCCCCAGGCTTGCCGTGCGCAAGGGATTGATCACCGATCAACTAGGTACAGCGTTGTCCGAACTCTCATCGGTAATCGTGCCTCGATCGGCGTGGGATCTGAGCAAAGTAGACGACCATCTGCGGGTGCGATTCGTCGTGTCTGACGACGCAGGTGAGTATCTGGCTGCTGGGCGCGACCTAGAAGCGCTCAAGGCCGAACTTGCTCTGACGGCCAACCAAAGCCTGCGCTCGGCCGTCGGTGACGTCCAACGCACCGGCATCACCAAGTGGGATATCGGCACCTTGCCGAAGGTCATCGAGCGCGGTGAGGTCAGGGGCTATCCGACACTGGTTGACGAGTCGGATTCGGTGGGAATAAGGATCGTGTCCACACCCGGTGAGCAAGCAGCGCTGATGTGGTCAGGTACGCGCCGGTTGCTTGAACTGACGGTTCCGCCGCCCGGTCGAAGGATCATTGACGGATTGCCAGGTGCGTCGCGGCTAGCTCTGGCGCGTGCCCCGCATGGTGGCTTGGACGCTTTGCTGGCCGACTGTGAGCGGGCTGCAATCGATGAACAACTCAACCTCGCCGGCGGACCAGCGTGGGATGAAGTGGGTTTTGAAACAGTGCGATCAGCCGTCGCGGGAAGTCTCGGCGCGAGCATTGCTCAGAGCTTGCAGCTTGTCGAACAGGTGCTGCTGCTCAGTGGTCAAGTCAGAGAGCAACTCTCGACACTGACCAAGCCCGCCTGGTCGGTGGGCACGGCTGATGCGCGCCATCGACTCGACGCATTGGTGTTCCCTGGTTTCGTGGCAGCAACGGGCGCGCGACGCGTGGCCGACATGCCGCGATACCTACAGGCGCTCAGTCAACGACTTGACCGACTCCGTGACGATCCCGCGCGTGACGCGGTGGCACAGCGCACCCTCACGGAAGTTGAACTGAGCCACCGTGAGTTCCTCGATCAGCTTCCGGTGATCGAACATGATCGTGACGATGTGATCGCAATCCGTTGGATGATTGAAGAGCTGCGCATCAGTCTGTTCGCCCCCACGATGAAGACGTCGTACCCGATCAGCGTTAAGCGGATCGACCGCGCAATGTCGCGGATTGAACCCGAGACCTAAGCCTCCTTGGGCCGGAACAGAGTGCGCAGTCCGTCAGCGGCACCCAGGGGCCGGGGTGGTGGGCGCGTCGCGTGTCGTCTGCGCAATTGCGACAACAGTGCTGCCAAAATCGCGGCTATGGAACGCGTACTCGGAATCGGTGGATTCTTCTTTCGGGCTTCGGACCCTCATGCACTGCAAGCCTGGTACCGAGACTTCCTTGGTCTCGACGGTGGCGAGGACGGACCGTGGCAGCAAGAGGCTGGCCACACCGTTTTCGCGCCGTTTGATGCTGAGACTGACTACTTCGGTTCCCGTTCAAAGCAGTTCATGCTCAACTTCCGGGTCCGTGACTTAGACGCAATGATCGCGCAGCTGCGCAGCTTGGGCGCCAACGTAGACGAGCAGACCCAGGACATGGAAGACATCGGCAAGTTCGGCTGGGTTACTGACCCCGAGGGTAACCGCATAGAGCTCTGGCAACCCGCCTAAAGAACTGAAGCGCCAAGAAACGTACGCCAGCCACACCAAGCACACAGTGGTAGGAAGAGTTGCGTGGCTCCCGCGGACCTCAAGGAACGACACTGGCGTCTGGAATTGCCCAACCTGTCACTGAGTTCAACCTGTGACAAACAAGTCCATCGGCTGGTCATGGGGATCACTGGGAACGGTCTCAAGTACCTCGGCTGCTCCTACGATCGCAATCCTTAACGGCCCGCCGTCTTCGAACCGGGCAACGTCGACGAGCAGTTGGTCGTAGTAGCCACCGCCCTGGCCCAGTCGCTGCCCATCGGGGGTCACAGCCAACGCCGGGATCAGCATCACTTGACACCCAAGCGCTGCCAGACCAACAGGACCGACGCCCACGACCGGGCCATCTGGGTCACTGGCATCAACCCAGGCGAGCTTGGGGAAGACATCCCCGTCGCGTGCAGTCACAGGCAAAAGGACCCTGGCTCCACGGTTCAGCAGCGTCGAATTTAGGGCGTCAGTCGGCGGCTCGTTGCCGAACGATGCATAGCTGGTGATTACCCCGCCGAGCTGGCACACCTGTCGCACTTGCCGATGGTCCGTGACGGTGAGGGCTAGGTGGTCGCCTCTGTTGCGCCAGCCCCGATCACCGAGGCGATGACGCTCTACTCGGCGTGCTTGGCGAATCGCGGACCTAATGCCGGTCTTTTCCACGAAACCAGTGTCTCTCGCCGCTCTGCCTCGGCATACAGGTGCTGGCTAGAGTGCGCCTATGCCGTCAAATCCCGATGCTGGGTCGAGCTCCACCAACGCGCCAAGCCCCACTACCAAAGTCGTCATTCCGGTGGCCGGCTTGGGGACTCGCTTCCTGCCTGCCACCAAAGCTCAGCCGAAAGAGATGCTGCCGGTTGTCGATCGACCAGCGATTCAGTACGTCGTTGAGGAAGCAGTCTCCGCCGGCCTGACCGACGTGTTGATGGTGACAGGTAAGGGAAAGGGCTCGATTGAGGATCACTTCGATCGCAACCCGCTGTTGGAGTCCCAACTCGCTGCTAAGGGCGACGACGAACGATTAGCCTTGGCGATCCAACCAGCCGAACTCGCGCAGATCCACTACGTACGTCAGGGCGAGCCACTCGGTCTAGGCCACGCTGTCAACTGTGCGCGAGCCCACGTCGGATCCGAACCATTCGTCGTCATGCTCGGTGACGACCTGATCGACCCTAGGGACGAAGTCCTGCCACGAATGATGGCGGTCCGAGACGCGTTCGGCGGCAGTGTGATGTGCCTCATGGAAGTTCCCGACGAGTTGGTTCACCTCTACGGCTGCGCAGCTGTGGAAGCCACAGATGACCCCGACGTTGTTCTGATTACCGGCCTCGTCGAGAAGCCGGCGCCGGGCGAGCAGCCGAGCAACTTGGTGGTGATCGGCCGCTACCTGATAGACAGCGCTGTCTTCGACGTCCTGGACACCACGGCGCCGGGAAAAGGTGGCGAAATCCAGCTGACCGATGCATTGCAGGTGCTCGCTGGCATGTCGTCAACCGAAGGCGGCGGAGTACATGGTGTGATCTTTTCGGGACGTAGGTACGACACTGGTGACAAGCTGTCCTACATCCAGGCGAACATTAAGCTTGCCGTAGAGCGGGACGACCTCGGTCCAGCCGTTCGCGAATGGTTGACTGAGTTCGTTGCAGAGCTTGACCAGTAGCGATCTCAACACCAACGTCGTTGTGGTCAGGCTGGTTCACACAGACCAAGGAGCGCCATGCGAACGGTCGAAGAAGAACTCCAGTGGCTGCTGGAGCTAGGTAAGCCCACCGCCGCCATGGAATTGGCCGTTGCCGATTGCGCCGGTTGCGTACTCGCCGAGGCGATTGATCCCCAACTATGCGTTGGAACCTTGATCACTGAGCGGCATCTTCCGGCGCTGTTTGCCAGCGGACGCACACGCCTGCGGGTGCATCCGCGTCCACGGGTGGCAGTCGTCAGTGTGGGTGAGGGCGACCAGGCAAGCGGTGCCTCGATTTCGGCCGCGGCACGAGCCGCAGGTGTCGACGCGTTTCCTAGCGATGACTGCGTATCTGACCCGCACCTCGTTGATGAAGCCATAACCGATCAACTCGTACGGTCAGATCTGATCTTGGTGCTGGCCGAGATTCCGGTGATCATGGGGGAGCCGACTGGCACTATTGCTGAGGTTGTTGAAGGCCTTAGTGAAGTCGAATTTCACGAGGTGGCCGTTGCTCCTGGACCAGTTATCGCAGCTGGAACGATCGGTCCAGACTGTATCCCGTTCCTCACGCTCCCGCGCGAAGCCGATGAGGCACTCATTGCCTTCGAGGTATTCGCACGCCCACTGATCAGAGCCCTCGCGGGAAGAACTGACCTGTTCCGCCCGGTCGTCAGGGCCTGGCTGGCTGCGGATTTGCGCGCCGAGCCAGGCATCCGCAACTTTGTCCCAGCGGTCCTCGACCTGCGTACTGAAGCTGGCCAGCCGGTAATCTCGGTGGTCCCGAACGCGCCCGGGCAGGCAGCGTTTGCCAATGCACTGGTCATCTCAACCGAGGAATCTGGTGATCTTGGAACCGGCCGCGAGGTCGCAGCAATTCGATTGGATCGTTAGTGGGATCGTTCCCAACGCTGAGTGCTGGAAGCGTCGGGCTACGGCCGATCCGTGTGCGTGATGGCATGGAATGGCGCGAGTCGCGTCAACGCAATCGTGAATGGCTCTCACCCTGGGATGCCAGCGCGCCGATGGGTGACCAAGACATCCCCCCGACCTTCGCCGCGATGGTGCGTGGCATGCGCGCCGAGGCCCGTGCTGGGCGCAACCTGCCGTGGGTAGTGACCCTTGATGGGCGCTTGGTCGGGCAACTGACGATCGGCGGGATCGCGCTTGGTTCGTTGCGTTCGGGGCATGCTGGCTATTGGATCGATCAAGCCGTGGCCGGACACGGGATTGCCGGGACTGCCTTGGCTTTGGGTATCGACCATTGCTTCACTACCTTGCACCTTCATCGGATCGAAGTGAACATCCGACCGGAGAACACAGCAAGTCGGCGTGTGGTCGAGAAATTGGGCTTTCGCAACGAGGGATTGCGGCTGCGCTACCTGCATATCGACGGGGACTGGCGTGACCACGTGTCCTACGCCATAACTGCCGAAGAAGTTCCCGAAGGTCTGTTGGCGAAACACCGTGCAATTAGCTGATAAGTGACGGCGATCTCACTACTGTCAGCACTGTGGGATCGGGACTCGTATATGCAGCTGTCATTCTTCTTTGGGCCGTCGTGCTCGTGCCGCAGTGGCTTCGTCGCCATGACCGGAACTCTGAGCACCGGACAACGCTGACGTTCCACCGCGCCATGCGCACGCTAGAGCGTCGCCGCTCCGCGCGCGGCGTCAGCCGGGCACGCCACGACATCGACATCACTGTTGCTGGGGCTCGGTCGCGTGTCCACGATCGGGTCTCGCTAGATGAGGCCGGCGTCTCGGCGATCGATCGCCACCTCGATGAGGGTGTAGATCCGTTCGTCGGAGGCCACACCGAGCAGCAGTTGCGTGATGCGCGCCGGATTCGTTCGCAGGTTCGCGCCCGCGAGGCTGCGGCCCATCGACGCAAGCAAGTGCAGCAGGGTTTGATCGGACTCTCAATTGTCTCGGTCGTCTTGTTGGTTATGGGCGTGCTGCCTATGCTGCTGGCATCGCTGGCGCCACTGGCATTGGCGGCGTTTTGGTTCATGGCTCGTCAGCAACAGAAGACGGCTGTTGCCGCCGATCAGCGGCTGGAACGTCGCGGGGCAGCCAAGGCCAACATGAATGACACGGCGCCGATTGACGTGCGCGAGCGTCGTAGTCGCAAGAACTCCCAGCGCCAGCGCCGTGAGACCCGTCGCCACGTGGACGGGGTTCCGGCAGTGGCCTACGGTATGCCGGACTTTGCCGACACTCCAGATGTCCAGCTCATCAACGCCGACGAAGGCCGGTGGGCGCCAGTAGACGCCCCACTGCCGCTGTACATAGATGAGGATGTCGACCAGCGCCCTGTTGCCACTGACTGGACATCCGAGCGGATGCTTGAGCAGGTCGAAGCATTACGCACTCCTGGGGCCGACGCTGAGAACGAGTTGGGCCTCGACGCGTTTGTCGAGATTCCCGGATCCAAGGTCGAGGACATCAGCGAGTACCAGCACCGCCGCGCAGCCAACGAGTAGCTGGCAGTATTCTCTTTCTCGTCTTGTTCGATTTTCTTGATTTAGTACCGGGGGCTGTGGCGCAGGCCGGTAGCGCACCTCGTTCGCATCGAGGGGGTCAGGGGTTCAAATCCCCTCAGCTCCACCATCTAGTGATGGGGAAGGATTCGGCAAACACGCCATATATGGCCGACCTGCCGCATCCTCGTAGTTGAGAGACCCCTGTCACAGCTGCAAGTTTCGGTCCGCCCAAGTAGTTGAAAAGAGCGCGCGACTTGTCGAGAAGGAACCCAAGACTCACCATGCCGGTTTGCAGCGCGCGCGAAGCCACGGTGGTCGCGTCTTGCTGAGGCAGGACGCGAAGGAGGTCGATAATTACCTCAGGTCGGGATGCCACAAGTAGACCAGCGATTCGTACTTTGCGGACTCCAGGATGCGTGAGCCAGCGAACATCGGCCACCTCGCAACGAGGCCTGGTCAGCCACGCTGTCCGACCGAGGTCAACGCCATCCCGACGTGAGTACCCGAGATCGACGAGTTGGCGCCGGGTGAGCAGTCCATGTTGGCTTTGCGCGAGGGTCATCGCCTTGGACATCGCGCTCGAGGACATAGCTAAACCGTCGCGCAAAATCGTCTGGTTGGAGGTCGGTGCGCCCCAAGATTGTGGACAGTGAGCAGTTGTGGATTGCACAGGATTCGGCAAGCACGCCATATATGGCGGAGTAGCCCAATCCTCCCAGGGAAGACCGAGCTGTTAGCAGGCCCTGGGGATGCTTGCCGTGTCGGCGGAAGTGGATTCAGGGGAAGGACTGTTGGGCGCGATCGACGTGGGTTCGGGTGCGGCGGGATCGCGTTGTTTTGGTGCGGACTGTCGGGGTGCGAAACGTTTCAATACCCAGCGCTGGGCGGGCTTCTCCCACGCATGTTGCAGATAGGTCCCGAAGACAATGACCAGCGCTGCCACGACGGGAACCAAGACCAGAGACGCGGTCCCGGAAAGATGGAGCCACCGCGCGAGCGCGGCGATGAGCGCGAGGCCGATCCCTTGGTGGATCAGGTAGCTTGAGTAGCTGCCTTCGCCGAACTTGGTCAGTGGTCGCCAACTGAATACGCGACTGATGAGCGGTATGAAGGCGACTGTGACAAATAGGGCAAACACGATCAACGCCATCGTGATGGTTTGTCGAGGGGTCTCGTAGCGCGCTGGGTAGCTGTGCAGAGAAGCGCTCAGCTGAGCGATCACGGCGAGCCCGGCGGTGAATGCCGCCAGCTTCTTATCCCTCTTGATCTTCAAACTGTAGAGCGCAGCGCCAAACACGAACCACCAGATGAACTCCGACAGCGGAAATAATGCAATCGCGTTGGAGACCCATTCACTCGAGCCGTTTGCCTGGGCGGTGGAGGACAGCGCGTAGGACACCGCGGCCATCCGCACGACCCACATGACGCAAGCGCTGATCATGAGTCGTCGCAAGAACTTGGCCCGATTGTTGAAATACAGAGCGGCTGCTAACGCATAAAACAGGATTTCGACCCACAGCGACCAGAGCGAGGGGTCCATGTAGCCCGCGCTGCCCCAACCCAACAAATGCCAAAAAGTCGGCGGGACCAGCGTGATTGCCGGGATCGAGTCCACCAGCGGCGGTCCGGGTGTCTCAGCAGAAGCGAGCAGGTTCGTCACCATCCAGGTGAGGAAGGTGCACAGGATCAAGGCCGGCCACAGCCGAGCGAACCGACGGACAGCGAAGTCCCGCCAACCGACACAACGCTCGAGGCTCAACGCGATCACGAAGCCGGAAATGATAAAGAACAGTTCGACGCCGTAGTGCCCGAATCGCACGACATTGTTCTCGGCGATGGCCCCGCCGTAGGGCATCAATGGCGCGCCCGCGCTGTTGAGACCCCAGTCTTTGCCCAAGTGAAACGCGATGACGGCTAAAATCGCAATCGCCCTCAGCGCGTCGAGGTAGGCGAGTCGCCCGATTTTCGGCGTCGCGGGGGGTTCGACTTCCCGCTGTTGACCGGAGGTCACCGACGCGGACTGGAAAATGGCCATTGCCGCTAATTGTGACCCGATGATCGCTGTTTTGCCAGCCAAGACTCTGTAAATGTCCGAAGTCGGACGTAGTTGTTGCAAACTATTCGCAACAACTACCATTGCTCTGGTGAGCGAGAAGTTGCGACTGAGTCGCAGTCAATGGACCTCCATTGCCGGTATGGCCAGTTTCATTGCTTTGCTCATGGTGCTGGGATGGGGAACGCTTGTCTTCTTCGTCGCTCCGCAACACCTGTCGCTAGGAACAGCGGGCGTCCTCGGTATCGGTGTCGGGGTTACTGCCTTCACCCTCGGCATGCGCCACGCATTCGACGCCGACCACATTGCCGCGATCGACAACACGACCCGCAAATTGCTGGCCGACGGGCAGCAACCTGTCTCGGTAGGATTCTGGTTTTCGCTCGGTCACTCGTCTGTAGTTTTTGCGCTGTCGCTGCTGCTGAGCCTCGGACTGCGCGCTCTTGCTGGTCCTGTTCAAGACGACGCGTCGGCGTTGCAGAACACGCTTGGACTGGTCGGCACGTTGGTGAGCGGCGTATTCCTCGTCACTATCGGTTTGATCAACCTCGTGGTCCTGCGCAAGATCGTCGGCGTATTCTTGCAGATGCGCAACGGGACTTACTCCGAGACCGAACTGGAATCCCACCTCAATGAGCGCGGCTTCATGAACCGGATTTTGGGAAGGGTCAACAAGCTCGTAACCAAGCCATGGCAGATGTACTTGGTCGGCTTGCTGTTCGGCCTAGGATTCGACACGGCCACGCAGGTGAGCCTGCTCGTGCTCGCCGGAGGAGCCGTGGCTTTCCAGCTTCCGTGGTACGCGATCTTGTGTCTACCGATCCTGTTCGCGGCGGGTATGTCGCTGTTAGACACGATCGATGGCGCGTTCATGAGCCTGGCCTACGGCTGGGCGCTCAATCGTCCGGTTCGCAAGGTCTACTACAACATGGTGGTCACTGCGCTGTCGGTTTTCGTCGCGTTGGTGATCGGTGGCATATTGCTCCTCGGATTGCTAGCCGAACGACTAGGCGTCGCCTCTGGCCCGCTGGCCTGGATCGGGGGCATCAACTTGGACTACATGGGCTTTGTGATCGTCGGAGTGTTCGTTCTGACCTTCTTGGTCGCGCTACTCACTTACAGGTTCGGGCGTATTGAAGACCGCTGGGCCCTGTCCAATACTGATTGAGAAGCCACTAGACGGGCAAGCGACGGGATTGACATCCGCCAGGGTGGGTGAATTTTGCAGGCGGAAGATGAGTAACCATAGAGCGTGCATAGCCATGGTTCCAGCGAGACTGACCCCGCCGACCTAGGTGGGCGATTCCGCAGCCGAACGCTCTATGCGATTGTCGCTGCGGTCCTGATTCCAGCCGCTCTGGCCTCGCTCATTGCGATCGTTGCACTGTGGCCCTCGGATGCCAGCAAGCAACCGCCACCACAGGACTTTGCAGTTACTGGGGTGAAGTTTCTGCCAGGTCAGGTTGCGGCCGTGACCCCTTTTGAGTGTCAGGCCGTGACGCAAGCGCCGACATCCACCTCGGGTGCCCCCGCAACTGGACCCGCGCAATGCGCCCGAGCTGACATCATCTTGGAAAGCGGCACGACGGTCCGCGTGGATATTACTTCGCAACAGCTGAAATCGGGCCTGTCCGCCGGTGACAAAGTCAAGGTGATCCAGACTCCCGGAATCGAAGGCGCAACGCCGGACTACGCGTTTTATGACTTTGTACGCCAGCCCCCAATGCTCCTGCTTGCGATCATGTTCCTCGTCGTTGTCACGCTGGTGGCGAGGCTGAAGGGCTTGTTGTCAGTTGTCGGCCTGGGATTCGCCTTCTTCATTTTGGTCGAGTTCATGCTCCCAGCCTTGCTTGCAGGTGAGCCCGCAGCCTTAGTTGGCCTCGCCGGATCTGCAGCGATCATGTTCGTCGTTCTCTATCTAGCTCATGGATTCCACGTGCGGACCCATACGGCGTTGATGGGCACGCTGATCGGGCTGGCCCTGATGACCGGGCTCGCGGTCTGGGCCACCGGCGCAGCACATCTCACTGGGCTCAGCGATGACGATGGCTACCAACTCGCGGCAATCGCCCCGGGGCTGCGCCTGTCGGACTTGGTGCTGTGCGGAATGCTTGTGGCCGGACTTGGCGTGCTCAATGACGTGACGGTAACCCAGGCCTCAGCCGTGTGGGAATTGCGGATCGCTGCTCCTGATTCCTCGAACTGGGCAGCGTTTCGAGGAGCCATGCGCATCGGCCGCGACCACATTGCCTCGACCGTCTACACGATCGTCTTTGCCTATGCAGGGGCTGCTTTGCCGGTTCTCTTGTTGATCTCGATTTATGACCGCCCGCTGCTCGATGTTCTCAACTCCGAACAACTAGCTGAGGAGATCGTCCGGACGCTGGTCGGGGCGATCGGGTTGGTGCTTGCTGTGCCAGTCACGACTGCCATTGGGGCGGTGCTCAGTGGGGCAGCAATTCAGCGCGATCCTGAGGCACAAGAGCAGGGCAATGAGATCGCAAAGCGGTACTCACAGACGCATGCTGAATGACGAAGGCCTAGGTGGAACGCGGCGCATCCAAATGGCCTGGCGCGATCGGGCAGCTTTGATGGTGCTACGCAGCAACGACAAACCGCCGCCGGCTGTGGATCTGCCGGACAGCTTTGGAGCTGAGTACTCGAACGAGACATTCTTCTTGATGGAGGCGACCTAGCTGATGGACACGAACTCGGCGCGGTGCCCGACTTGTCGGCTGTGCCAGTTAGCCTTCGGCTGGCTCGGGGGTGCCTTCGATGCTTGGCGCCTGAGCGACTGCGCCTGCCTTCTTCATCCCCTTGGCTAGCAAGATGATCGCAATCAAACCACCGATACCAACCGCTCCAGCAGCGAACATCATCGAGCTATTGAACGCCGATACGTAAGTAGCCGGATCCTTTGAAGCAACACCGTTCTTGGTGATGCCCAGCGTGATGATTGTGGAGGTGAGGGCGACGCCCAGTGAGTAGCCGAGTTGGCCGACAGCGGTACGCGAGGACACCACAGCCGACAGAAACTCCGGCGGCGCTTCGCCAACGTAGGCGCGTGCCTGTACGACGGCGACGAGCACCATGCCGACGCCCACGAAGACCAAGGCTGGGAGGAATGACACCACATTTGTCGATTTGGTCGAGAACGCAACGCTTAGGAGTCCAGCAACCAGCATCACGAAGCCTACGGTCATCATCACGACCGGGGAACGGCCCTTGGCCAGCAAAGCGCCAGCAACGAATGCAGCAACGGCGGCAGCGATGAGTAGTGGCATTTGGTAGACGCCGACGACTGCTGGGCCGAGCTTCAGTACGATCTGCCAGAAGTTAGCGGCTTGGAGGAGGAAGCCTGATTCGGCGAAATTCCAGAGAATTCCGGCCAACACAGCGGCGACGAAGAGTGGGCTCTTGAACAGGCGGATCGGGAACGAAGCATTTGCCGACTTGTGCTCGATCATGGCGAATGCGGCGAGGAATACGCCAGCGACGATCAGCGATCCCCAGAAGGCGGGCTTGGTCAGCGAAGTCGCCGCGGCGCTCACTCCGTACAGCAGGGCGACCATGCCGATTCCCAGGCAGGTCAGTCCCTTGACGTCGAATTTGCCCGGGTTACCGCGGCGCGAGGTCTCGGGCAGCGTAAACGGAACAACGAAGAGCATGATCGCGCAGATCGCTGGAACCAGGAAGAAGCCATAGCGCCAATTGATGCCGATGAGCACTGACCCGAAGACAGTGAACAAGATGAGGAATAGGTAGAGCATGCCGGTCCATTGACCGATGATTGTGGCGACCTTCTTCTTGCCAGCGATCTCAGGAACCATCGAGAAGGCACCGGCAAAGAGTGCGCCCATTCCAACTCCGGCGATGGCTCGACCGAGCAGTAGTACGGTTGTCGTAGGGGCAGCCGAGACGATGAGGTTGCCGATGATTTCCAGAATCAGGCCACCCATGATCACGCGACGAACACCGACGCGATCAGCTAGGGCGCCGACGGCGATGACGGTCGCAGCCAACGTCAGCGTTCCCATGCCAGCAGCCAGCGACAGCGATGATCCGCGGATGTCGAGGGCCTCGGACGCGGACTTGAGCGAGATGTTCATGATGCCCGGATCGGCGCTTTGCACCGCAGCCAGGATAGAGATCACGACGACGCTGAGGAAGCCGAAATCACGTACGGGGGCGCCAGGTTCGGCCGAGTTGGCTGTGGACATGTTCGCAACTTATCGGCGATGATCTGTCGCATGTCGTGGCCATGGCCCAAATGAGTTACGAGGCGATACATTCCCCCAGCTAGATGATCTTGCTCTGGATGAGGATCTAGAAGTGGATGTTGAGAATATCGCTGTGTGTAGTTCCTAGGTTCGTACGGAGCGGACGAAGGACCGTAGTGCCTCAAGTCAAGTTGCCCGCGAAATTGGATCCGTGCATCACCTAAATATGCCCGCGAAACCGGTCAGGATGCTAGCCATGCTGACCGGAGCAGTCGGGTTTGGGCTGTTCTCCGCGGCGGCTTTCGGCCTGACCATGACGAGCATGACACCGTGGCTAAACGGCGGAGCGGGCACTGGACAGACACTGTCAGCAGAAGTTGCCGCCGGACTGGTTGCGCTAGCATTTCTTCCCCGGCTAGCCCGATCGCTTTCCGCAGTTTGACCGGAGGCTCGACTGCGCCGCACCTGGGTTTCCTGCATGGTCATTGCAGCACAACCAGAATCACAACCAGATCCAGGCCAAGCGTCCTACATCAGGCACACGCCCGAAGCGGGGAATGACTACACCCACGTCGGGAACCACATCCGGAAGTTCCACTGCGAGTACGTGATGATCTCGGCTGTCCAAATCGGGAAGAAGAACCAGGTCGCAGCCAGGGCAGCGAGTAGAAAGCCGCCCACCGCAATAGAGCCGAAGAGGCGCCTGTTGTTGGTCGATTGATCGCCCGTGGGCCGCGGCCCCATGACCACCCCGAGGGACATTGCCAAGGCGATGATCATAAAGGGGAGATAGACAATGGCGTAGAAGGTGAAGACAGTGCGCTCTTGGAAAAACAGCCACGGGAACCAGCCGGCGACAAACCCGCACAGGACGGCACCCGAACGCCAGTCCCGTCGGCCGATCCATCGCCAGGCCTGATGGATTAACGCTATTGTCCCAGCCCACCAGATGAGGGGATTGCCCAGCGAGATGACCTCTTGGGAGCATGTTGCAGAGCCGCACCTACCCGTTGGTGAGTCGTAGAAGAACGAGGTGGGCCGAGCCATCAATGACCAACCCCAGGGGTTGGACTGATACGAGTGAGGTGAGGTGAGGTGAGTGTGAAAGTTCCATGCCTCCACGTGGTAGTGCCACAACGATTGCAAGGCAGTGGGCAGGAGCCCGAGCAAGCCCGAGTCGCCCTTGCCAGCAGTTACGGCCCATTGTCGATCCCAGCCCTGGGAACTGACCAGCCACCCGGCCCAGGTTGCGATGTAGGTGAGGAGTGCAAGTCCGACGATTGAGGCTAACGCTGGCAGTGCATCGCGCAACAGCATCGCACGCAAAGGATGGGCCGATCCCAGCATTCTTCGAGTTGAGAGATCCCACAGCACTGTGAGCAAGCCGAACGCGACAACGTAGTAAAGCCCGCTCCACTTCACTCCGCAAGCCAAGCCAAGGCTGACACCCGCTGCGAGCCGCCAAGGCCGCCAGCCGAACCAGGCCGTGCCGAGGCCTGAGCTGTCAGCAAGCCTGTTGGCCAGCCGTCGCCTAGTCCGGTCTCGGTCGAGTAGGAGACACGCAAATGCGACGAGCACGAAGAACATCAGGGTGTTGTCCAACAAACCGGTGCGGCTCATCACGATGCCGAGCCCGTCGATTGCCAGCAAGAATCCTGCGATAGTCCCGATGACGTTGGAGCGAGTCATCCTTCGCGTGACCCGGGCGAGGATGAGCACGCCGAGGATTCCCAGGACGGCAACGCCGATGCGCCAGCCGAACGGGGTGACTCCGAAGAAGTTTTCGCCTGCGGCGATGACCCATTTGCCCACGGGAGGGTGGACCACAAACGAGGGGTTGTCTTTAAAGATCGTTGCAAGTGCAGCTGGGTTGCCGTCGGAGCCCAGGATGATCTTGTCGGCGCCATCCACAGTGCTGCGCGCATAGCCGAACAGGAGCAGGCTCAGCGCATCTTTGATGTAGTAGGTCTCATCGAACGCTAGCGCTTTGGGAGTACTCAGGTTGGGCAGGCGCAAAGCCGCGGCAAGAATCGTGACCAGGATCGGCCCGAGCCAACCAAGCAAGCGTCCCGACGGCATCGGATTAAGCAGACGGTCGTAGAGCGCCCTTTTGGGTTCGGGGGTCACCTGAGCTTCGACCTGGCTCGGAGTAACCGTCGCTTCTGGTCTTACTTCAACGGTCGTCTGACTCACGGGCGTTATCGTATGCGCGCGCAGCCATCGGCTGCGACACTTTCGACTATGGGAACACAAGCAGTTCGCGGCGGGCTGGTGCTTGCTGCCACTCCGGTGGGCAACATCGGGGATGCCTCAGCGCGCCTACGTGATCTCATCGCCGACGCCGACCTGATCGCCGCTGAGGACACTCGGCGCTTCCTGCGACTTGCTGGGGAACTCGGTGTGACCCCGACCGGGCGCATCATTTCTTTCCACGAAGCCGTAGAAGTTGCCCGAATCCCGCAGCTTGTGAAGGCCGCAGCAGCTGGGAGCCTCGTCCTGCTCGTCACCGATGCCGGTATGCCCAGCGTCAGTGACCCCGGGTACCGGTTGGTAGTTGAATGCATCGCTCAAGACGTTCCGGTCACCATCGCGCCCGGCCCGTCAGCGGTGACCGCAGCGCTGGCAGTGTCGGGTTTGCCTACTGACAGGTTTTGCTTCGAGGGATTCCTGCCGAGAAAGGCTGGTCAGCGAGCACGGACGCTCAGCCAGCTCGCGCAGGAACCACGCACGATGGTCTTCTTCGAGTCTCCTCACCGTATCGGGCCAACTTTGAGCGCCCTGGCGCAGGCATTCGGCGATGATCGACTCGCCGCCGTATGCCGCGAGCTGACCAAGACCTACGAAGAGGTCAAACGTGGCCCATTGGCTGAGTTAGCCCAGTGGGCGGCTGAGGGTCTACGTGGTGAGATCACCATTGTCGTGGCCGGAAAGCCTGTCGTTGACGAACCAGCCGAGCCCGTCGATTTGGGGGACCGAGTAGCCGAATTGATAGGCGAAGGCACCGACAGCAAAGCAGCTATCAAGCAAGCAGCCGTCGAGTTCGGCGTGCCCAAACGTGAGGTCTACGACGCTGTGTTGGCGTCGCGGCAAGCCACGTCGGACTCGACTCCGTAGAATCAACGTCATGTCGGAGACCAAAACGTTCTATGCCACTACTCCGATCTATTACGTCAACGATGCCCCGCACATAGGCCACGCCTACACAACTGTCGCCGGTGACGTCTTGACCCGCTGGCATCGCCAGCGCGGCGAGAAGGCATGGTTCCTGACCGGGACTGACGAACATGGCACCAAAGTGCAGCGCACGGCTGAAGCCAACGGTATGACTCCGCAGGAGTGGTGTGACAAGTTGGTCGAGGGCGAGTGGAAGCCGGTTCTGGGGACTATCGATGCTGCCAATGATGATTTCATCCGCACGACGAGCGATCGTCACCGCAGCGGTGTCGCCAAATTCTGGCAGGCGCTAAAGGACAACGGCAATGTCTACGAGGGCAGCTACGACGGGCCATACTGCGTCGGTTGTGAGGAATTCAAACTCCCCGGAGACCTGATCGACGGGGCCGGCGAATTCGAAGGAGTCAAGCTCTGTCCGATCCACTCAACTCCGGTGGAGATGCTCAGTGAGAGCAACTGGTTCTTCCGCCTCAGTGACTATCAACAACGTCTGATCCATCATTACGAGACCCACCCAGAAGCGCTGCAGCCGGCGAGTGCCTACAACGAGGTCATGTCGTTCATCAAATCCGGCCTCGACGACATCTCGATGTCGCGTTCGGCCTCAGCGGTCTCCTGGGGAGTCCCGTTACCCTGGGACGAGGATCAAGTCGTGTACGTGTGGTTTGACGCGCTGTTGAACTACATCACTGCGATCGGCTACTCGGCGAAGGAGGGCAGCCCCGAGGCACAGCGATTCGCTCAACTGTGGCCCGCCAACGTCCACCTCGTCGGCAAAGACATCCTGCGCTTCCACGCTGTCTTTTGGCCTGCGATGCTCATGGCTGCGGACTTGCCGCTACCCAAGACAGTGTTTGCTCACGGCTGGCTGCTCGTCGGTGGGGAGAAGATGAGCAAGACCAAGCTGACAGGGATAGCGCCTGATCAGATCGTCGATCATTTCGGCTCAGACGTGTTCCGCTACTACTTCATGCGAGCGATCTCGTTCGGCAGTGATGGGTCCTTTTCATGGGAAGACCTCAGCGCGCGATACACATCCGAACTAGCCAACGGGTTGGGGAATCTCGCTTCTCGCGCAACAGCGATGATCAACAAATACTGCGACGGAGTGCTACCCGAGCCCGCCGCGTACTCCAACTCAGAACTGGCTCTGCAAGACCACCTGCTCGCGGCGACAGAAATTGCTGACGCGGCAGTGTCCAAGCTCGACTTCTCGGTCGCGATTCTGGCCGTAAAGGAGTTCGTCGATGCAGTGAACCTCTACGTCACCGAAGCAGAGCCTTGGCAGTTGGTCAAGGATCCGGCCAATGCCGATCGGCTGCGTACAGTCCTCTACACGATGTGTGAAGCACTGCGAGGGATAGCCGTCCTTTACAACCCGGTGATGCCAAAGGCCATGGGTGGGCTATGGGGTCGCCTCGGCGCGCAACCGCATCTTGGTGAAATCTCGACTGTGACTATTGCTGACGCTGGACGCTGGGGGATGCTGCCGCCGGGCGCCGTAATCACCAAGGGTGATGCGCTGTTCCCCCGGCTCGAGGATCCCGTTGAGTAGGGCTGAGGCTTCGGCCACAGCGGCTCCGGAAGCCCCGGCGCCGTTGGTTGCGCCAGTCGTTGACTCCCACTGCCACCTTGACATGTGTGCGCAGGACGGCGGCCCGACCTTGGACGAGGCCATGGCCGCTGCTGCGGCTGTCAATGTCACCAAGGTCATTCAGGTCGGCTGTGACGTGGCAGGTTCAGCTTGGGCGGTGCAGGCCGCTGCGTCACATCCAGACGTATGGGCGGCCGTGGCGCTGCATCCCAACGAGGCGCCCCGCATCCACGCCGAGGGTGGGCTGCAGATGCTGGAGTCGGCCTGGTCAGCGATCGAGGAGTTAGCTGCGCGTCCGGAGGTTCGCGCGATCGGTGAGACGGGAATGGACTTCTTCCGAACCCCGCGAGGTGGCCAGGCTGTGCAGGAAGAGTCATTCCGCCGCCATATCCAGATCGCCAAAGACCTCAATAAGACCTTGGTGGTTCACGACCGTGATGCCCACGACGACGTGCTGCGCATCGTTGACGATGAGGGTGCACCAGAGACCGTCGTCTTGCATTGCTTCAGCGGCGACGCCGACTTTGCTCGGGCCGCTGCAGAGCGCGGCTGGTACTGCTCCTTCGCCGGAGTCGTGACCTTCAAGAATGCAGTCGCGCTGCGCGAGGCGCTCGAGGTCGTCCCCGAGAATCGAGTGCTGGTTGAGACCGACGCGCCATTTCTCACTCCTGTTCCACATCGTGGCAAGTCCAACGGTTCTTACCTGATCCCGCTCACGGTGCGCGCTATGGCCGACGTTCGTGGCAAGTCCGAAGTGCAACTGTGCGCGGCGCTCATGGCCAACTCGCACCGCGCTTTCGGCCCCCTCTAGTGACTAGCTCCTTGCTCGGCCCCGCTCAGATTCGGGCTTTGGCCGCTGAACTGGATTTGCGCCCGAGTAAGCGCCATGGGCAGAACTTCGTAATAGACCCCAACACAGTGCGCAAGATCGTGCGCCTGGCTGAGCTCACGGATGCTGACGCAGTTGTGGAGGTCGGACCCGGTCTCGGATCGCTGACATTGGGCCTGCTGGAACAGTGCCAGTCGGTTACAGCGATCGAGATCGAACCGTTGCTTGCTGATCGTCTAGGGGCAACCGTTGCCGAGCACCAACCGAACAATGTCGAACGACTTACGATCATCACCGGTGACGCGATGACTGTGCCCGTGCCGTTGGCCGGCCCCGAGCCCAGCGCCCTGGTCGCGAACCTGCCGTATAACGTCTCTGTGCCAGTGCTCTTGCGCATGCTAGCGGACCTGTCGTCGATTTCCCACGGCCTGGTGATGGTGCAGGCCGAGGTTGCCCAGCGGCTTACAGCGGGCCCAGGGTCGCGGATCTATGGGGTTCCTAGCGTGAAGATGCAGTGGTTTGGCACCGCAACTCGGGCCGGATCGGTGGGGCCCAAGGTGTTTTGGCCTGAGCCGCGGGTGGATTCGGGGCTCGTTCGTTTTGTTCGCGGGCAGGCACCCGAGACCGCCTCGACCCGACAGGATGTCTTCGCCTGCATCGATGCTGCTTTCTCGCAACGGCGCAAGACGCTTCGCTCTGCCCTGGCAACATGGGCCGGTGGAAGCGGCAATGTTGACCAGATCCTGCGCCAAGCGGGCGTAGACAGCTCCCAACGTGGCGAAACTCTCAAGCTTTCGGACTTTGTGGCCATCTGTGACGCGCGAGCAGTGCTACGTGCCAATTAGCATCGGTGTTGTGCTCTCAGTCCGCTCTGTCACTGTGCGAGCACCAGCAAAGGTCAATCTCCAGCTCGCAGTAGGACCGCGGCGGGTCGATGGTTACCACGACATCGTGACTGTGTTCCATGCAGTGGGAATTTTCGATGAGATCACTGCTCGGGACGGAATCCCCGGTACTGGAATTCGGGTGTCGATGGAAGGTGATGGCACCGAGGGGATTGGTAACGGACCTGACAACTTGGTGTGGCAGGCCGTCGCTGCCCTTGCTGAGTATGCCGATGTCGCCGCTGACATTGAGCTTGATGTGGTCAAGAAGATTCCTGTGGCTGGTGGGATGGCTGGCGGATCCGCCGATGCTGCAGGTGCGCTGATCGCGTGTGACGCGCTATGGCGCACAGGTTTAGGTCGAGAAGAGCTCGACGTGCTGGCGGCGCGTTTGGGAGCCGATGTCACCTTCGCATTGCACGGCGGGACGGCGATTGGCACTGGGCGAGGTGAGCGATTGACACCAGCCTTGATCAGTGGGCAGTACCACTGGGTGTTCGCCGTTGCTCAGGACGGTTTGAGTACGCCGGCCGTGTACGACGAGTGTGATCGCCTTCGCATCGGTGCCGATATTCACCAGCCCGAAGTCTCTGAGGCCCTGATGGCTGCACTGCGACGCGGTGACGCTGGCGCGGTCGGTGCCGCGTTGAGCAACGACTTGCAATTCGCCGCGATCTCGCTCCGCCCGGAACTTGAGATGGTGTTGGAAGCCGGCCTGTCCTACGGCGCTCTTGGTGGAATCGTGTCCGGCAGCGGTCCCACCTGCGCATTCCTCGTGCGCGACGAAGAGCAGGCGCTTGATGTTGCTGTGGGCTTGAGTGGCTCGGGACTATGTCGCACAGTGGTCCACGCGAATGGTCCCGTACACGGTGCTCGAGTGGTAGAAGCAGACGCGGATGGACCGCAGCTTCGGGGTATCTAGTTCATGGCGGGTCTGCGCTCGTGGTTCGCGCGGATGGTCGCTTCGGGTCGAGCTGTTTTGAATCGGCTGCTGGCTGTGCCGTTGCTAGGACGTTTGTTCGCGCTCGCGCAGCATGTGCTCCGTTCCCAGACCGAGCAGCGGACAAGTCTGGCCGCAGCTGGCGCCGCCTTCTGGGTGGTTGTAGCGATCTTCCCTGCCGGGATTGCCGCTGTGAAGATCTTCGGTCTAGTGATCGGTCCCGAGCACGCCGCTAAATTGCTGAGTTCTCTGACAACCACCAATAAGTCTGGACTCGGGGCCTCATTAGAGAGTCAGTTGCAGGCTGCTGCGAGCAGTACTTCGTCGACCTTGTCGATCGGGCTGATCGTCTCGGTTGCAGTATCGGTCTGGGGTGCCTCAGCCGGCGCGTACAGCTTGGCGCGCGCAATCCAGATGTCGTACGCCCTGAAACCGCAAAACTACATACGCGCGCGATTGCGAGCGCTGGTGGCCGGTTTCGTAGCGATCCTGGAGTTCGGAGTCATTGCTTCTATCGTCTCGGTGGAGACCATCGCAACGACGAAGACGAGCGGCGCCATCGGTTTTGCGGTCTCCTTGTTTGTCGTACTTCCCACCATCTTGATCATCTTAGTGTTGACGATTCTCGGGCTCTATCGCTACGCGATTGCCAAGAAGACCGGCTTCTTTAGGTTGATCCCAGGTGCGACGATCTCAGCCGTGAGCATTGTGTTGCTTGGTGTCGGATTCGCCATCTACCTCAAGACATTCGCCGACTACGACGCCATCTACGGTGCGATTGCCGGAATCATCATCACGATGATCGTTGTCTATCTAGCCATCTACATCATCCTGCTGTGCGCGATCCTCAACTACCACCTAGACGCAGGTCGGGGTGTCAGGCAGATGCCAATCGATGGGGGGGCAGGCCTGGGCGGCTAGCAGGTCGTTGACCCGTGAGAAAGGCCGAGAGCCGAAGAAACCTCGGCGCGCCGACAACGGGCTCGGATGTGCCGACTCGATCACCGGGACGTCGGCTAGCAGTGGTTTGACGCTGCTGGCGTCGCGACCCCACAACACCGCCACCAGCGGTCGATCACGTGCGACCAAGGCAGTGATGGCCTGTTCGGTAATGGCCTCCCACCCTTTGCCGCGATGCGAGCCCGGCAGTCCGGGGCTAACGCTTAGAACTCGGTTGAGTAGCAGCACGCCCTGATCCGCCCAGGCGCTCAGGTCGCCGTACTCGGGCTTAGCGACCCTGAGGTCGTCGTGAAGTTCGGTAAAGATGTTGGCCAGGCTGCGAGGTAACGGCTGAACACTGCAGCCAACGGAGAAGGACAGGCCCATGGCGTGACCGGGGGTCGGGTACGGGTCTTGACCCACGACAAGAACCCGAACATCGGCAATTGGTCGACTGAAAGCGTTGTAGACATCCGGTCCCGGCGGCAGGTATCCGCGACCGGCTTCATCTTCTCCATGGAGGAAATCATCCATCGCGGCGAGGTCTGCAGCCACCGGCGACAGGACGCGTGCCCACCCCGGATCCATCAGCTTCGCCACCACATGGACAAGTGTTGCTCAGTACCGTCGAACGTTGGCAGGGTGCCTGCTCTACCCTTATGTACGCAGCGGTGAGCAACTGCTGCTAGTCCCCGTTGGTGTAATTGGCAACACATCGGCCTTTGGTGCCGTCATTCGAGGTTCGAGTCCTCGACGGGGAGCCATGTGTTGGTGTCGTTTCACGATGGGCACAGTGAATCCCAGATAAAGTCACTCGCGTGAACAGTGATCGAGACCGAACCTCTCCTGCTGTTGTCGTCGTACTCGCCGCGGGCGAGGGGACGCGAATGAAATCGAGCTTGTCGAAGGTGCTTCACCCGATCCTCGGTAAGCCCATCCTCGGACATGTCATGGATGCCGCGATCGGTGTGGATCCCGACCACATCGTCGTCGTCGTCGGACATCAGCGAGAGCGTGTGGTCGACTACCTCGCCGACCAGTACCCATCAGCCCGCACGGCCGTTCAAGCTGAACAGAATGGCACCGGCCATGCAGTGCGCTGCGCGCTCAAGGAACTTGCCCAAGCTGGCATAGACGTCAGAGACGGCGCCGTTGTGGTCCTCGGCGGTGACACGCCGCTGCTGCGGACCTCAACGATCGCGGCACTCGTCGAACATCAAGCGCAACGCCGAAGTGCGGTAACTGTGCTGTCCGCCGAACTTGACGATCCCACTGGGTACGGCCGAATCGTGCGGGACATGAGTGGCGATGTCACAGGCATCGTCGAGGACAAGGATGCAAGCGACACCGAATTGATGATCAAGGAAATCAACAGCGGGGTCTACTCGTTCGATTACGAAGTCCTCAATGACGCGCTCGGTCGTCTGAGTACTGAAAACTCTCAGGGTGAGGAGTACCTGACCGACGTAGTCGGGATCGCTCGCGGTGACGGAAGGCCAGTGTCTGCCTACATTGCACCAGATTCGCTCGAGGTCAACGGCATCAACGACCGAAAGCAACTCGCAAGCGGCGCGGCGATCCTGCGTGATCGCACCAATGAGGACTACATGCGCGCTGGCGTGACCATCGTGGACCCGGCGACGACGTGGATTGCTCCGGGTGCCCGAATCGCCGCAGACGCCGTGATCGAGCGAAATTCCTCCATCGACTCGCTCTGCTCCATCGCTGCGGGCGCAACTGTCGGACCCGACACGACCCTGGTCGCCACATCTGTGGGTAACGGTGCCCACGTGCTCAAATCCCATTGCCTCGGGGCGGAAATCGGCGCAGGGGCAAACATTGGCCCCTTTAGCTACCTACGTCCGGGCACGCGACTAGGGACTGGATCGAAGGTCGGCGCCTACGTTGAAGTCAAGAATTCCCACATCGGCACAGACAGCAAAGTGCCGCACCTGTCCTACGTCGGTGACGCTTATATCGGGATCGGTACAAACATTGGGGCGGCAACGGTCTTCGTCAACTATGACGGTGTTAACAAGCACCACACAGTCGTCGGCGATCACGTGCGGGTTGGCAGCGACTCCATGCTGATTGCGCCAGTGACAATCGGAGATGGCGCCTATACTGCCGCTGGATCGGTGATCACTAACGACGTGCCAGCGGGCGCGATCGGCATCGGGCGCTCGCGGCAAGTCAATAAAGAGCATTGGGTTGAACATAATCGACCGGATACCCAATCAGCCTCCGTAGCAGCGCGTGCGAAGATTTCACCTAGTGACCCCGCAGTGGTCACGGAAGATTAACCGGGGAGAATTACTGTCGTGAATGAAGTTACGCGTACGCCCGAAAGCCGCCTGATGCTCTTCGGTGGTCGTGCCCACCCTGAGCTCGCCAACGAAGTTGCTGCCGAACTCGGCACTGAAGTTACGCCGATGAGCGCTTACGACTTCGCTAACGGTGAAATCTTCGTTCGCTTCCACGAGAGTGTGCGCGGTTGCGACGCATTCGTGATCCAAAGCCACTGCGGGGACATCAATACCGCGATCATGGAACAGTTGATCATGGTTGATGCCCTGAAGCGGGCTTCTGCCGAGCGCATCACAGTCATCACACCTTTCTACGGCTACGCCCGCCAGGACAAGAAGCACCGCGGCCGTGAGCCGATCACAGCGCGCCTCATGGCTGACATGTTCAAGATTGCTGGGGCGCATCGCCTGATGGCGGTGGACTTGCACACCTCGCAGATCCAGGGCTTCTTCGACGGTCCTGTTGACCACCTCTTCGCGTTGCCGATTCTGTCCGAATACATCGGTAGCCGAGTTGACCGTGAGCGCATCACTGTGGTCTCACCAGATGCCGGTCGCGTGCGGGTAGCTGAGCGTTGGACCGATGTCCTCAATGCACCCCTGGCGATCATTCACAAGCGTCGCGACCCCGACATCGCCAATGAGGTGAAGGTGTTCGAAGTCGTCGGTGATGTTCGTGACCGCGTCTGTGTCCTAGTCGATGACATGATCGACACAGGTGGCACCATCACCAAGGCTGCCGAGACGCTGTTTGATCAAGGCGCATCCGAAGTTATCGTTGCCGCCACCCACGGCGTGCTCAGCGACCCAGCCACCGAGCGGATCAAGAACTCCCGCATTAGTGAGGTCGTCATCACCGACACGCTTCCCATACCCTCAGAGCACCGCTCTGACAAGGTCACGATCTTGCCGATCGCACCATTGATCGCACGCGCCATCGATCAGGTCTTCACTGACGGTTCGGTGACGAGCCTGTTCGGCTCTGCTCACGGCTAGACCGCTCTGCTGCCTGCTGCCCATGGGCAGGTACCCTTGAGTCACCCATTAGGCGAGGGCGTAGTTCGCGATACGCGGGCAGGCGCCGTCATCGACGAAGGAAGTTTACTTTTCATGTCTAAAGTCACCATCGAAGCAGCCCCCCGTTCCACTTTCGGTAAGGGTGCTGCCCGCACTCTGCGTCGCGAAGGCCAAGTTCCCGCTGTCGTCTACGGCAATGGAACCGATGCGCGTCACCTCTCGCTCAACGCTCACGCCCTCATGATGGCGCTCAAGGTGCCCCAGGTCATCCTCGAAATCGACCTCGATGGAGATGCACTAAACGTCGCTCCTCGCCAGGTCCAGCGCGATCCAGTTCGCCAGACCATCGAGCACGTCGACCTGATTGTGCTGAGTGCTCAGGAAGTTCGCGAGCGCCTCGTTGTCGGTGCCGCTGTGGCCAAGGCTGAGAAGGCCGCAATCGCCGAAGAACTCGATCCAGTGCAGGTTGTCAACGCCGTTCGCGAACTGCTCGACGAGGGCATCGAGGCCGACGAAGCCATCGCCAAGGGCATCGAGAACGTCAGGGAGCAGCTCGCTGCCCAGGAAGTGGCCTCCGCTGCTGCTGCCGCGGCTGAAGATGCTGCTGCCGCTGAAGCTGGGGACGCCGAAGAGGGCGCCGAGAAGCCTGCTGCTGACGCTTCCGGGGACGAGAGCTAAGTTCTGCTTTTATGGATTCCGAGCCCTGGCTGATCGTTGGCTTGGGCAATCCGGGGCCGTCGTACGCCAGCACCCGCCACAATGTCGGGTACATGGTGCTCGACGAGCTTGCATCGCGGGCTGGAACCAAACTCGGCCGGCACAAGCGCGCTCATGCTGACGTGGGCCAGGGGCGCCTTGACGGCCAGCGGGTAACGCTGCTGCGCTCGCGCTCGTTCATGAACGAGTCAGGGGGTCCAGTCAAAGCTGCGGTCGACTACGGCAAATTCGATCCTGATCACTTGGTCGTCATTCAAGACGAGCTCGACATTCCGTTCGGTGCTGTGCGCCTCAAACTCGGTGGCGGCGATGGTGGGCACAACGGTCTGAAGTCGATTCGTAAGTCGCTGGGAACCGGTGACTACTACCGGATTCGAGTCGGGGTTGATCGTCCGCCAGGTCAGCAGGACACTGCCGACTACGTTCTTAAGGCGTTCAGCGGTGCTCAGCGCAAGGAGCTTCCAACAGTGATTGCCGATGCCGCTGATGCCGTGGAGGCGCTGCTCACGCTTGGATTAGCACCCGCGCAGAACAAGTTCCACACCCAGTAGGTTCGCAGGCATGGAACCCGGCGAGACAGATACTGCACTCGCCGCTCGCATTGCTCACGCAGCTGGCGAATTGACTCTGGCGATCCGAAAGGACTTCGGACCTGTGGCGCGCCACGACAAGCGCCGCCGAAATGAGCTGAAGGACGGGGCTGACCGGGCAGCTCATGTCTATATCGTTGAGCAGTTGGCCCTCGCTCGCCCAAATGATCAGATCCTCAGCGAGGAGGGCTTCGACGAACCCCAGCGTGATCGCGCAGATCGACTCTGGATCGTTGATCCCCTCGACGGGACCAGCGAATACGGCCAGGGTCGCGCGGACTTCGCGATCCAGATTGCGCTGTGGGATCGGGCAGCCGCGACGCCAGAGCGGCTCATCGCGGCCGTCCTGGATTTGCCAGCTCAAGGACTTGCATTCACCACCGCTGATGTCTTCGCTACTGCTGACCCCGATGATCGCGCGCACGGCATTCCCCTCGATCGGCCCGTACGCATCGTCTGCTCGCGGTCGCGCCCGCCGGCTTCGGTCAAGGATGGTGGCGCGGCACTGGGCAAGGTGCTCGCCCAAGCTGGTGTCAGCGAACTCGGGGTCGAGGTGATCAACGTCGGTTCAGCCGGTGCCAAGGTCGCTGAATTGCTCAAGGGAAACGCCGAGATTTACCTACACGACTCTGGCTTCAACGAGTGGGATGTGGCAGCTCCGCTGGCTGTCGCGCAGCACTACGGACTGGTCGCTAGCCACCTCAATGGCCAGCCCGTTACCTTCAATCACCGGCCACCATGGGTGAAGAACCTGATGGTGTGTATTCCCGAACTCACCGAGTTCTTACACTGATTCATTGTGGGTCTGTCTGGGTTACTGCCGATTCTCGCGACCGATCCGCAAATTGCCAATGCGATCGACGTCGCGAGGAGTCGCACACACGAATCGATCGACTTCGTCGGTCCCGGTTCAGTGCGTCCAGCGCTGGCTGCCTTGCTGGCCGCACCGAGCTACGCTGAGCGCACGGTGCTATTGGTCACCGCCACTACCCGTGAAGCAGAAGACCTCGCCGCCGAGATTCGCGGATTCCTGCCCTTTGATCAGGTGGCTGAGTTTCCAGCATGGGAGACGCTGCCGCACGAGCGCCTGAGCCCGACCCACGACACAGTCGGTAAACGACTACACGTATTGCGTCGATTGGCGCACCCCGATGCCAACGATGTCAGTACCGATCAGATCAAAGTCCTCGTCGCCGGTGTGCGTGCACTGCTCCAGCCCATCGTGGTTGGTCTTGGCGAACTCGAGCCCGTTGTCGCACGTGCTGGAGATAGCCCTGGGCTGGAAACTACAGTCGAGAAGCTGGTCGCTAGCGGTTACGAGCGCACGGATCTGGTTGCACGCCGAGGGCAGATGGCAGTGCGTGGTGGAATCGTCGATGTCTTCGTCCCGACCGATGATCACCCGCTTAGGTTGGAGTTCTTTGGTGACGAGGTCGAGGAAGTTCGCACCTTCTCGATCACCGATCAGAGGTCTTTGGATGTGGTGCAGCGCGGGCTGTGGGCTCCGCCGTGTCGGGAACTGCTGCTGACTTCTCAAGTTCGCGAGCGTGCTGCCGCGCTACTGGTCGAGCATCCGGAGCTCTCCGACGTGCTCAGCCCTATGGCCGAAGGCATGCACGTCGACGGGATGGAGTCCCTGGCTCCGGTCGTCACCGACGGGATGCAGACCCTGCTCGATGTCGTCCCGGCTACCAGCATTGTCGTCATCTGTGAACCGGAGCGGGTGCGCAAGCGCGCCGACGACCTGCTGGCCACCAGTGAGGAATTCCTGGCAGCTGGTTGGCATGCAGCGGCGACCGGCGGCAAGACACCGATCGATCTACGGGCAGCGTCTTACAAGTCCCTGGAAGAGTTGCGCGATCAAGCGATTGGGCTAGGGCAGCCGTGGTGGTCCATCGCCCCGTTCGGCATCGAGACCGATGCCACGTCGATTAAGCCGATCGCCTCCTATCGGGGAGATCTCAATTCCGCTTTGAACGACGTTGGTCGCCGGGTGAAGTCCGCCGATCGCGTCGTTATGATCACCGCAGGTCACGGCCCTGCGCAGCGCCTCGCCGAGCAACTCGCTGATCGAGATATCCCCGCACGCCTGGTTGGGTCACTCGATGCCCAGCCGCCGGCGAATGTGGTTGCGGTGACGACAGGTCCGTTACTGCACGGCTTCGACGTCCCCAATGCTCGGCTGCTGGTGCTCACCGAGTCGGACTTGCTTGGCTCCCAGGGGGCGGTAGGGCGCGATCCGGCGAAGATGCCGTCACGGCGCAAGCGGGCTATCGATCCGCTGCAGCTATCGCCAGGAGACTTCATCGTCCATGAGCAACACGGTGTCGGCAAGTTCGTCGAATTGACGTCGCGTTCGGTCCAAGGTGCGACGCGCGAGTACGTCGTAGTCGAATACGCGCCAAGCAAGCGCGGTCAGCCATCGGACCGCCTCTACGTGCCTACTGATCAACTTGATCAGATCACTCGCTACGTCGGCGGGGAGTCCCCTAGTGTCCACCGCCTTGGTGGCGCGGACTGGGAGAAGACCAAGACTCGCGCCCGCAAAGCAGTGCGCCAGATCGCCGGTGAGCTCGTGCGTCTGTACGCCGCCCGGCACAATGCCAAAGGTCACGCATTTGGACCCGACACCCCGTGGCAGGCCGAACTGGAAGACGCCTTTCCCTACGCCGAGACTCGCGATCAACTTGCGTCGATCGATGAGGTCAAGGCCGATATGGAGAAGTCGGTTCCTATGGACCGCATCATTTGTGGCGATGTCGGCTACGGCAAGACCGAGATCGCCGTCAGAGCGGCCTTTAAGGCCGTTCAGGACGGCATGCAGGTAGCAGTGCTGGTCCCAACCACCTTGCTCGTCCGTCAACACCAGCAGACCTTCGCTGATCGCATGGCGCCGTTCCCTGTGCGAGTTGAGGCGCTGTCGCGTTTCCAGACAGCCAAGGAGAGCAAAGCGATCCTCGCCGGGCTCACCGATGGGACCGTCGACATCGTTGTGGCCACCCATCGGCTGCTCTCGCCGAGCACGGTATTCAAGAACCTGGGCCTGGTGATCGTCGATGAGGAACAGCGGTTCGGGGTTGAACACAAAGAACACCTCAAGGCGTTGCGTACCAACGTCGACGTTCTGACCATGTCGGCCACGCCGATTCCGCGGACGCTTGAAATGGCTGTGACAGGCATCCGTGAAATGTCGACAATCGCGACCCCACCCGAGCAGCGATTGCCGGTTCTGACCTACGTGGGGCCGTTCGACAATAAGCAGATCACCGCAGCGATCCGCCGGGAATTGTTGCGCGATGGGCAGGTCTTCTTCATTCACAATCGGGTCGAATCGATCGATCGAGCGGCTAAACGCATCACCGATCTGGTCCCCGAGGCTCGCGTTGCCGTGGCACACGGCCAGATGGGTGAGCACCTGCTCGAGGATGTGATCGACAAATTTTGGCAGCGGGAGGTCGATGTCCTTGTGTGCACGACGATCGTCGAGAACGGTCTAGACATCACCAACGCGAACACGTTGATCGTGGATCGCGCCGACGCTTTTGGTGTGAGTCAGCTGCACCAGTTACGCGGTCGGGTCGGTCGAGGTCGGGATCGGGCGTACGCGTATTTCTTCTATCCACCGGAGAAGCATTTAAGCGAGACGGCGCACGAGCGGCTGGCGACGATTGCGCAGAACACCGACCTCGGTGCCGGAATGGCAGTAGCGATGAAGGACCTTGAGATCCGCGGTGCTGGAAATCTGCTCGGCGGCGAGCAGTCCGGACATATCGCCGATGTTGGCTTCGATCTCTACGTGCGCCTCGTCGGCGAGGCGTTGGCCCAAGTCAAGGGCGAGGCCCCAACCGAATCCACAGAGGTAACGATCGAACTACCTATCGATGCGCACATTCCAGATACCTACATTGCGCAGGAACGACTGCGGCTTGAGGCTTACAAACGAATCGCGTCTGCGGCTACCGAGGAAGAGATCGCAGCAGTCGTTGAGGAGCTTAAGGATCGTTACGGAGCGATGCCCGAACCGGTCCAGACGCTGATCCAGGTCGCGAGTCTACGTGCGCTGGCACGTACAGCGGGTCTGCGCGAGATCGTAATGGCAGGCAGTCGGGTCCGCATGTCGCCCGTGGAACTGCCCGAATCCCGGGGGATGCGCCTGACCCGCCTCTACCCAGGAAGCCAGATCAAACCGGCCACTAGAACCATCCTCGTGCCGCGTCCGGCCACGGCAAAAGTCGCCGGAAAGCCGTTGATGAATCGTGACTTAATTTCCTGGACTCGTGACTTTATTGAGGCCATGTGGGGTCAGACTTCGGTATGAGTCATATGGTGTGCCAGTGACTCGTACCCAGACTCATCGATCCAGCCGTCCATTTCGCCTGCAGGTTGCAGCGGTTCTTCTTGTCGGCGTGGGCTTGCTCAGCGCCTGTGGCCCCGACCAAGCAGGTGCTGCTGCCACTATCGGGAACACTCGGATCACAGATGCCGAGCTGACCAATCAGGTGGTGACTGTCACATCGGCGTTGAAAATCGAACCCTCGGCCCAGGTCAACACCGCGCTATTGCAGCGGATGATCACCGCTGATCTTGTCGACCAGCTTGCGGCTAAGAACAATGTCAACGTCACGCCTGGGGAAGTTCAAACATTCCTGACCGACCAGTACAAGCAAGCTGGCGGCAAAGCAGCACTTGAAGCCCAGTTGTTGCAGAGCGGAATCGCCCCCGACCAAATCGCCGGCGCAGCCAAGACCTCATTGCAGGTCAAGGCGATCGGCAATGCGATTGCCAAGGGAAAGACTGCCGAGGAGCAACAGCAGGCCGTCGCCGCCGCAGCGATCGCCTTGGCCAAAGAGCTGAACATCAAGGTCAGCCCGCGTTACGGTACCTGGGATCCAGCACAACTGCAGATCTCCGCAGCGCCAAACGACCTGTCCTCGGCTCCGCCCTCGGCACTTGATTCCCTAAAGCAGCAGCTCAACCCAGGCGGCACCCAGCAGCCGGAACAGCAGCAGCAGCAGCAACAACAGCAGCAGCAGCAGCAACAACAGCAACAGCAGCCGCAGCCGCAAACAACTAGCCCGTAGTTCGCGAAGGGTCGCCCTGACATGACGACGCAGGCGTTCGCGGAGTTGGTCGCAGTAATGGACCGACTCCGCTCGCCTGGCGGGTGTCCATGGGATGCGGATCAGACGCACGAGTCGTTGGTCGAATATTTGATCGAAGAGGCGTACGAGGCCGTCGAAGCCATCGACACAAATGACCGATCGGCGCTGAAGGAGGAGTTGGGTGACCTTCTGCTTCAGGTCGTTTTTCATTCCCGCATCGCCGAAGAAGATCTTGATGATCCGTGGAACATCAGTGACGTAGCTCGAGGGATCACCGACAAGCTCATCCGGCGTCACCCACACGTGTTTGTCGCCGAATCGGCTAGTGCTGAGCTGGCTAGTGACGTTCAGCTGGCTAGTGAGGTTGAGCGGGCTGAAACTGCAGCTGATGTTGAAGCCACCTGGGACGCTCGCAAAGCCAAGGAGAAGGGCCGCTTGTCGGTGACCGATGGGGTCCCGCTGGGAATGCCCTCGCTGGTGCTCGCGGCGAAGCTGCAGGGCCGAGCAAAGCGCGCTGGCATAGACGTGGAGATCGCGCCCAAGGCTGTTCGGCGCCGCGCTGTGGCAGTGCTCGATGTACTGGATGACGATCACGCTACTGAGGAATTCGGTGAGTTTTTGTTCGCCCTCGTCGAGCAGGCGCGCCGCCGAGGTATCGACCCCGACGCAAGCCTGCGAGGGGCTGTCCGCAACTTCCGCGACCACGTTATTCAGAGAGAACGAGTCGACCGAGAACGACTTGAGCCCGATTCGCCCGAGCGAGATCAAGCAATTGAGGCGGACACTCCATGAGAATTCTGAGGACACCGGACGAGCGCTTTGCCGATCTTCCTGACTTCCCCTATTCGCCGCATTACGCGCAGATTCCCGAGGGGATCGGTGAGCAAAGCCCACTCATCGGTGAACGCAGCGACGGTGAAATTCGCATGGCCTACCTCGACGAGGGCGACGCCGATGCGCCAGTGGTCGTCATGCTTCACGGTGAACCGAGTTGGTCCTTCTTGTATCGCAAGATGATTGGCCCCCTTACGGCTGCGGGCTACCGCGTCATCGTTCCGGACCTGATCGGATTCGGTCGGTCTGACAAACCGGCTGACGTCGCCGACCACACCTACGCGCGCCATGTCGAATGGGTTCGTTCACTGCTCTTCGATCGGCTCGAGCTGAGTGACATCACGATCGTTGGTCAAGACTGGGGCGGAATGATCGGCCTGCGAGTTGTGGCCGAGAACCCCGATCGAATTGCGGGGTTCGTCGTTGCCAATACTGGCCTGGTCACTGGTGACCAAGAAATGCCCGAGATCTGGCTGCAATTCCGAGAGGCCCTCAGATCGGCGCCGACCCTTGACGTTGCCCGGTTCATCCAGTCCGGATCGCTCATGAAACTGCCGCGAGAAGTGCTCGATGCTTACGACGCTCCTTTTCCTGATGAGTCGTTTAAGGCTGGAGCTCGGGCGATGCCGTCCCTGGTGCCTACTACCCCAGATGATCCTGCCAGCGAGGCCAACCGTCGCGCGTGGCAAATCCTGGCAACAACGCCAATTCCTGCTCTGGTCGCCTTCAGTGACTCCGATCCCATTACCGGCGCAATGGCTCCCATCTTGGCACGGGTCCTGCCCGGCGCTGCGTCGCGCGAGAACCCATCGATCGTTGGCGCGGGCCACTTCTTGCAGGAGGATAAAGGGGAAGTTCTCGCTACCGAAATCGTGACTTTCTTGGAGGAGGTCTACCCGCGCTAATCGAGGCCGGTCACAGCGACATCTCCCCTTCTCATAGGGTTGGGCAATAACCGTCGAGCTTGAGTTGATCGCCGAGGAGTCCTAAGTGTCTAGTGTTGAGGTAGTTGTAGCCCGCGAAATCCTTGATTCCCGTGGCAACCCCACGGTAGAAGTTGAAGTCGCCCTTGAGGACGGCACCGTGTCGCGCGCAGCTGTGCCTAGTGGCGCTTCTACTGGTGCCTTCGAAGCTGTCGAGTTGCGCGATGGAGGTGAGCGTTACGGCGGCAAAGGAGTACTTAAGGCGTGCGCTGCTGTCGAAGACGAACTAGGCCCGGAGATTATTGGGTTCGATGCCACCGAGCAGCGCCTGATTGACCAGGCAATGCTCGACCTCGACGGCACCCCCAACAAAGCTCGTCTGGGCGCCAACGCCATCCTCGGCGTATCGCTGGCTGTTGCGCGTGCTGCAGCAAGTTCAGCTGACCTGCCGCTTTTCCGTTACCTCGGTGGCCCCAACGCCCACACGCTTCCGGTGCCGATGATGAACATCCTCAACGGTGGTGCTCACGCCGACACTGAGGTCGACATTCAGGAATTCATGATCGCTCCGATCGGAGCGGCTACGTTCACCGAGGCGCTGCAGATGGGCGCCGCTGTCTACCACAGCCTCAAAGGCGTTCTGAAGCAGCAAGGGCTCAATACCGGCCTCGGCGACGAGGGGGGCTTTGCCCCCAGCCTGTCGAGCAACCGCGCCGCCCTAGAGTTGATCGCCGTTGCCGTGGAGTCGGCAGGCCTGCAGCTCGGCACTGATATCGCCCTCGCCCTCGATGCCGCAGCATCTGAGTTCTTCAGTGACGGGGCTTACCAGTTCGAGGGAGAACCACGCTCCTCGCAGTGGATGACCGCTTATTACGAATCCCTCGTCGAAGACTTCCCGCTGGTCTCCCTCGAAGATCCGCTTGACGAAAGCGACTGGTCGGGCTGGAGTCACCTCACCCGCACCCTGGGGGAGAAGGTCCAGATCGTCGGTGATGACCTCTTTGTCACCAACCCTGAACGAATCGCCCGCGGTATCGCCGAGGAGGCTGCCAACTCGCTTCTGGTCAAGGTGAACCAAATCGGGACTTTGACCGAGACTCTTGACGCTGTGACAATGGCCCAGCGTGCCGGATTTCGCTGCATGATGAGCCATCGTTCTGGGGAGACCGAGGACACCACCATCGCCGATCTCGCTGTTGCCACTGATTGTGGCCAGATCAAGACAGGCGCCCCAGCCCGCTCCGAACGGGTAGCCAAATACAACCAACTGCTGCGTATTGAGGAAGAACTTGACGATGCAGCGCGCTACAGCGGCGCGTCGGCGTTCCCTCGACTGCGAGTCTGAGCGACCCTGTAACCATGTTGCGGATCGAGGGTGCGCGTAAATCCTTCGTGTCCAAACGCAACGCGATCGTCTTGACCGTCGTCGTTGCGATTGTGCTGCTGCTCGCTTTGCCGATGCGCGAGTACCTGCGCCAACACGCTGAGATCTCTTCTTCCCAACAGCAGCTCGATGCTCAGCAGAAGCGAGTCGATCAGATGCAGCACGAGGCGGATCTGTGGTCCGATGACGACTATGTCCGTTCCCAAGCGCGCCAGCGTTTGCACTTCTTGCTCCCCGGCGAGGTCGGCTACCAGGTGATCCAACCCGGCCAAGGCACCAACGAACTTCAGGCTGCTGGGATCGAGCAAGGCCCGGTCAAGGGGCCGTGGTACTCCAAGCTGTGGGACAGCGTCAAGCACGCCGATCGCCAAGTTGATCCGCAAGCTAAGACAACTCCGTGAGTGATGGCAACCCAGTGAGCGAACAACCAATAGCTGTTTCGCAGGCTGATCTCGATGCAATTGCTTTGCAACTTGGGCGGCCAGCACGAGGGGTCCGAGCTGTCATGGCGCGCTGTTCCAATGGTTGGCCAGCGGTTGTCGAGACCGAGCCACGCTTGCCCGATGGGATGCCGTTTCCGACTTTCTGGTACGTGACCTGCCGCCAACTCAACGCCGCCATTTCGACTCTGGAAGCCGATGGGGTCATGAAGGACATGCAGGCACGCCTGATCGAAGACCCGTTCTTGGCAGCTGACTACTTCCGTGCGCACGAGAACTACCTGGCAGCACGCGAGGCAGTCGCTCACGTGCCTGAGATCGAGGACTTCTCCGCCGGTGGAATGCCGGTGAGGGTGAAGTGCTTGCACGCGCTGGTAGGGCACTCGTTGGCTGTGGGCCCTGGTATCAACCCGTTCGGCGACGAAGCATTAGACATGATCGTGGGCAAGCACGCCTGGCCCCATGACGGACCTTGTGTTGTGCTCGAATCAGGGTGAGCGATTTGAAGGAGAAGTCCGTTGAGCGTGGTTGCCGGAATCGATTGTGGAACCAACTCGATCCGATTGTTGATAGCCGAGATCTCCGACGGTGTATTGACCGACGTACATCGGACCATGGAGGTTGTGCGCCTAGGTGAGGGTGTCGACCGGACCGGTCGACTGTCTGAAGCTGCGCTAACACGGACCTTCGCCGCCTGTGACTTGTACGCGCCGCTGATTGCGCAGGCCGATGTAGCGGGTATCCGATTCGTGGCAACGTCAGCCACGCGCGATGCGTCCAATCGCGACGAGTTTTTCGACGGGGTGGAGCACCGACTCGGTGTCGTTCCTGAAGTTATCTCTGGTGACACCGAAGCGGAGTTGTCCTTCATCGGGGCAACTCGGTCTTTGGGCTCGGCCCTTGGTGATCAGCCGATACTGGTTGTCGACATCGGTGGTGGCTCGACTGAATGCGTACTGGGCTCCGTCGGTGGCGGTGTGAGCTCTGCTAGCAGTGTCGATGTGGGCTGCGTGCGCATGACTGAGCGATGGCTACGAGATGATCCGCCGACTGCCGAGCAAGTGGCTGGCGCGACGTTGGACATCGACAAGGCGTTGGCCCAAGCTGCGCAACAGGTCGATTTCACAGCTGCGACCAAGCTCGTCGGCCTCGCTGGTTCGGTGACCACGATCGCTGCGATAGCGCTGGACCTGAACGAGTACGACGCCGATGCCACCCACGGTTCGATCATCAGCCGCGGTCGCGTTGATGAGATCACTGCTGAACTCATGAAAGCAACCCGTGAGCAGCGTGCCGCAATTGCGGTGATGCATCCAGGTCGGGTCGACGTGATCGCCGGTGGCGCTCTAGTCCTCGATCGGTTGTTGCACGCAATGCCGCACATCAGCGAAGTAGTAGTCAGTGAGCACGACATTCTCGACGGCATCTGCTGGTCACTTGCACTTGGCTAGTATGGCTCAAATGAGCAGCTATGCGATCACAGTTGTTGGCCACGACCGGCCCGGCATCATCGCCGACGTCACAGGCGCGTTGGCCGAACACGGAGGGAATCTGGAAGATAGTTCGATGACGCTGCTGCGTGGCCACTTCGCGTGGACGCTGATAGTTGCGGTGGACGCCAGTGAGCAGGACCTAGATGCCACGTTGGAGTCTCTGCGTGAGCCGCAGCTAAAGATTTCAGTGATCTTACTGCCTGATGGGCAGGCAGGCGACGCCCCGCAGACTTTGAATTTTTGGCTCACGGTTCACGGGGCTGATCGTCCCGGCATTGTTTCTGCACTCACGGGGACCATCGCTGAGGCGGGCGGCAATCTCACCAATCTGACGACCCGGTTGGCAGGTGGGCTATATGTGATCGGCGCCGATGCGGCCTTGCCAGCCGACACCGATATTGAAGTCTTGATTGGGAAGCTGACAGACAACGGTGCAGAGCTCGGGGTCACAGTTAGCCTGCGTCCTGCCGACAGCGATCTGCTCTAGTCGATGATCATCATTTTGCCACCGTTGCCACCGTTGCCAGCGGGTCGGATTCGTCCTGCAGTTATCGCCCCGGCGCCGGGGTTGAGCGCACCAGGGGCCGACGTCGATCCGCTCGATCCGCAGATCGCGATCTTGGCCGCTGACTTGCTTGCAACGATGGATGCCTCGCCAGGCTGCGTTGGCTTGGCAGCGAACCAGATTGGTCACGATGTCCGCCTGTTCTCTCTAGATGTCAGCGACCATCCCAAGACGCGCGCATGTCACGGACGGTTTGTGCTGGCAAACGCGGAGGTTGTTGAGGCCTCGCGCAACGAACGAGCCCGCGAAGGATGCCTGTCGGTCCCGGACTTCACAGGTGACGTCAAGCGAGCAACTCGCCTGACAGTGCGCGGCTGGTTGCCCGTCACTGGCGAGGAAATCGTTATCGTGACCGATGCGTTCGAGGCGCGAGCATTGCAGCACGAGATCGATCACAACCTGGGCAAGTTGTTTCTCGACAGGGTCGCCGGAGCGCACGCTATTCATGTCCGCCAGACCTACCTGTAATCTTTCGATCGGCAGGCTTGTTTGACGGGCACTGGCCCAGGTGGCGGAACTGGCATACGCGCTCGGCTTAAACCCGAGTGGCCGAAAGGTCTTACGGGTTCGAATCCCGTCCTGGGCACTTGTTACCCTGGAATTTCAGGGGGTAGAAATAGATGTCATCCGATCGTGAATTGTTCCGCCACGCGCTGAGGGTCGAGCTCACCCGTGATGCACGCGCTATGGAGTCAGAACTTCCGCCTTTTTCTGACGGAAGCTGCGCTGTCGTCGTGGTGTTTGCCGACGAGCCAGTTGGGCCGGTGATGGAATCGATCGTCGAATCGCATTCGGGCAACGCTCACCTAGCGATCGCGGCGATGGACTTTCGTAGCGAACAACTCTCATTGCTCAGCGTGACCCGCGGTGCGATGTCGGCCCATCCCGCATTGGACCTGCTTGCTGGGCAGATCACCTTCGGAATGTTGTTGGCCTGGACCCGCGAGCTTCACGATGGCTTCCGCCGCGTCGGATTCGTCGACGATTCCACTTACTCATTTGAGATCGGTCGGCTGGTCGACGCCTAATTCATCAGTGCTATTGCTGGGTACCTGAGTTACCTTGGACTCTGACGAGGTCAGCCTGAAAACGATCACCGGAGGCCCACATGCCATCAATGGAATCCACCAACCCTGTCATTCGTCGAGCTGAGGCTCAGTACTCCCAAGACGGACCAGGCTTTGCGTCCATCAACACTCCTGGCGCACAGTCGGCCCCAGGAAGCCCTCCTCCTGCTGGGCCTGCTCAACCGTCGCCAGCGGGTAAGCCCAGCCAAGGCTTCAACGCGGGCAACGCGGGGGTGTCAGCAGCCAATGCCAAGAACCTGCAAGACATGTATAACCAGCCCTCGGTTGCTGGTGGCAGCGGCGCGGCGATGACGCTCAATGATGTGATCGTCAAGACTGGGATCAACTTTGCGATCCTGTTGGTCGGTGCGCTGATCGGCTGGAATACAGCGAGCACCATGCCTTACATCTTTTTCGGCGCGGCAGTCCTGGGAATGGTCCTTGGGTTGGTTAATGCATTTAAGAAGACGGTCAGCCCGCCACTGATCATGGTCTATGCGTTTGTTCAGGGTGTGTTTTTGGGCGGTATCAGCTTTGCCTACCAGGAGTTCGCGAAAGACCTGAACGCCGAGTACGGAAACCTTGTTCAGACCGCTGTGATTGCGACATTCGTCGTGTTCGCTGTGATGCTCGGACTCTATAAATCACGCATAATCAAGGTCAACAATAAGTTCAAGAAGATCATGATGGTATCGATGATCTCTTACCTCGCGTTTGCTGTGATCAGTTTGGTTGCCGGACTGTTTGGTGTGGGCGACGGATTCGGATTCTTTGGGATCGGTGCTGTTGGGATCATCTTCTCTGTGTTGGCGGTCGTGCTGGCGTCGTTCACGCTATGCCTAGACTTCGACGCGATCGAGCAGGGGATTCGCTACGGCGTGCCTGAGCGGGAGTCATGGCGGATGGCCTTTGGGCTGATGGTCACCCTTATCTGGCTCTACTTAGAAATCCTGCGCCTGTTGGCACTCGTCGCTGCGAGCCGTGACTGACAATGTCGTCAGCCAGCAAGAAGTCAGCCAACAAGAAGAAGGGCTACTGAAGTGGCCCTCGACTTCGGGCGCGCTTCGGGAGCGCGCCGCATTGCGACCTCCGCAGCCTACGGTGGCGGCGGTCTGGTCGGAATGGGCGCAGCCGCCGCGGGTGTCCTTGTGGCCGAAGGCCTCATGGCTAAGCGTGCTATCGGTTTGCGCAAAGAGGCGGCCCCCTACGCTGACGGGTACTACGGCCCTAAGCGTCGAGGGACATCACTTCGCTTTGTAATGCTCGGGGATTCCACGGCGGCCGGATTAGGAGCCTCATCAGCGTTGGAGACTCCAGGGGCGTTGATCTCCCAGGGCATAGTGGAGGCCGCTGACCGTCCAGTGCGCTACGTCAATATGGCGACCGTTGGCGCGCGCAGTACAGACTTCGCGAGCCAGGTCACGCGTGCATTGATCATCCGACCCCATGTCGTGCTGGTGATGATTGGTGCCAACGATGTGACCCACCTTGTTCGACCACAGACAGCGGTCCGCCACCTTGCCGAAGGGGTCAGTCGGTTGGTAGAGGCAGGGGTGCAGGTAGTCGTCGGAACCTGTCCGGACATCGGCACCATCAAGCCGATTCGTCAGCCGTTGCGATTGGTTGCCCGTCGACTCTCCCGCCAGCTCGCTGCCGCCCAAACGATCGCAGTGGTTGAGGCGGGCGGTCGAACTGTGTCGTTTGGCGACTTGCTTGGTCCAGAGTTCGACGCGCACCCCGAGCACATGTTCGCGCTTGATCGCTTCCATCCGTCATCGATCGGTTACGCGGCGGTTGCCCAGGCGATGATGCCGTCGGTACTTGCGGCTATGGGCTTGGTTGATCCTAACGAGCGCCTGCCAGATCCCGCGCTTGGTGATGTCCTGATGCCTGTCGCACAAGCTGCGATCTCGGCAGCTGACACAGTCGGAACCGAGGTGGTTGCGACCAAGAAGCAGGGAGACCAACGTGGCCCGCGCGGACGCTGGGTGCAAATTCGCCATCGCATAACTCATCCCCTGCCCAAGCCCGAGCAACCTGCGCCGTTGTCAGCTGACATTCCGGGTGCTGAGGGACCGACACCGCCGCCGGGCTCGGTGCTGGTTCTTGTGCGCTCGTGAACGAAACGCAAACACCTGAGCTTCCCTTTGAACCAGCGGGACCTGTCGAGTTCATCTCGCAGCTTGAGCGGACAGTTCAACGCCTCACTTCGATGTCGTTGGCGCGACTAGAGCGACGTGATGAGGACGGCCTTTCTCCGGCTATGCGTGCTCACGAGATAAGCATGGAACTCGCTGAATTGGCCGGGGTCGATGCGCAGGTACCGTTTTTGAAAGCGCACGCCGCCGGCTCCCAATTAGCAGTCGTAGGACGCGATCTGTTGGAGCGCAACCCGATGCTGGATCTTGCCCTCGCAGCAGAACAGCTCTGTGATCTTCGCAACCACCTGTACTGAACCGTTAGCTACAAACCCTCTGGATGATCTGACAACCAGTCGGCGTGGGCCGCTTTGAGTTGGTCGCGGGCAGAGGTTGTCGCAGCGATGACATCGGCGCCACCGTCGTAGGGATGATAAAGCCAGGTGAGCTCTGGGTTCGTGATGATCACGAAATGGACTGCGTCGTGGACGACCATCCGGAGCAGCGCATCGAGGTAGCGATCGTCGAGCCGCGCCGAACTGACATACAGCGACAACTGCGCGTCGTCACCTTCTGCTGGCAGTGTCTGCCAAAAGCTGGCCTCAGGAAGCAGTTCGACGACCTCGTCATTGAGAGGTACCGGGTCAGATAAGTCGGTCGCGCGGTCGGGCGAGGCGCCGATGACAACGAGTAATCGGTCGTCTTGCTTACCTAAGAGCTCCTTGAGCAGCGTGTGGTGGCGCCGCAGAACCTCCTTGTCATCAGCGAGGTCGCGGGGGATTCGTCGGGAAGCAGGCAAGCTATGGAACCGAACCCATCGCTTCGGTTCCGAACTGCGCAACTCATAACCGATCGGCCGAGCGTCGGGCCACTGGCTCGACCAATCCTCACTGAATTTTGCGACGTCTACCTTGCTCACTTTGGTTCCACCTTTTCCACGACCTCGATACCGCCGGTGTAATCGTCATACGCTCGCGGGTCATCCTTGGGTTCAAGGTGAACTAAGATGTTCAGGTCAGTTATAGCAGCGTTGAGGGCATCTTCGACTTCCTCGACCAAGTCATGACTGAGGGTGACACTCCATTCTCCGGGTACGAGCATGTGAACTGTCATGAATCGCTGCTGGCCTGATTCCCGAGTCTGTAGTCCGTGGAAAGTGATATCGTCGCTGGAATGAGCGCGCAGGACCTCGACGATCTTCTCGTGGGACCCAGGGTCGAGGGAGACGTCGAGCAGGGCGCGCACGGAGCCACGGATCAATCTGACGCCAACGAACATGATGTTGATGGCAACGGCGATGGCGACGATTGGGTCCAGGATGGTCCATCCGGTGACCAGCACCAGGAAGATTCCGACAACCACCCCCAAGGAGGTCCACACGTCGGTAAGGAGATGGTGGCCGTCAGCCTCCAGGGTCGCCGAGCGATGCTGTCGGCCAGCACGTAGCAGGACGACACCTACCGCACCGTTGATGGCAGTGGCGAGCAACGTGATTACTAGGCCGATACCGAGCTTCTCGAGTTGTTCGGTTTGGAAAAGGCGCGGAATGGCTGTTGCCAGAATTGCTGCAGCTGCCGCAAAGATCATGAAACCCTCGATGGCTGACGAGAGATATTCGGCCTTACCTCGACCGTAGTGGTGAACGTTGTCAGCCGGCTTAGCGGCGGCCTTCAGCGCCATCAGTGCGATGACGGCGGCGGCGAGGTTGACTGTCGACTCGATAGCGTCCGATAGGAGACCGACCGATCCGGTCAAGACGTATGCGAAGGACTTCATACCGATAGTGACGACCGCGGCAGCAATGGAGAGATAGGCAAATCGCACCAGGTAGCCACGGGTGGCTACCTGTTTTTGTCGCCCGTCCATAAGAGGAGTCTGTCAGGTCTAGCGTCGTTACTCACGGTGCGTGCCGCAAGTGCTGCCTTGGTAGTGCAGTCTGGGCACATGGGTACTCAGGATCCGGTTCTTGTCCCTACCGATGAGGTCGAAGTGACTCGCATCGATCGCATCCTGCCGATGCGCCTGGAAGGACTGTGGTCCTACTTCACCGAACCAAGCAGGTTCAACCTGTGGTTCCCGCGTCACCTGGTAGCTGTTGACGCCCAGCTTGGTGGAGCGGTGGAGTTTACGACTGCCATTGGCGGCCACGAGGTGGGGCAGGTGATTGCCTTCGATGTCCCGCAGATGTACGCCTTCACCCTTGGTCAGGAGCAGTTTCGCTTCGAGACCCACCCCGAGCCAGCTGCGACCCTCCTGGTGTTCCGCCACTTCAGCCTTCTGACCGACGCTGATAGACCGCGTTGGGAAGCAGCGTTGGACAAACTCGAGCGGGTGCTGGCGCCCCGGTAACTCCTTTTCGCCAGTGTGAGCAGTCAGAGGGCTATATAGCCATCCAACTGCTCACACCGAGGGCTAGGCGCTCTAGGAGCCGACAGATTTACATGCCGGGGTCGGCCAGAGTATCCAGAGCTGTGGTGATCGCCAAGAGCAGTAGGACATCTTCACCTGGGGTTACGTCGACGGTGTAGGTGTCACGCACCCGGATCCACTTCTTGGAGACCTCAGCAATGACCTCACCGTCACGTTTGATCTTGTATTCGTGGTGAAGGATGTTTCCCTTGGCATCTAGATCCGTGCCATTAGGAATCGAGATATCGAAACGGTCTCGCAAGGGTGCTATCAGCGCCTTCTTGACTATGGCGACGTCATCGCCGTTCGGTGCCTCGATCTTCATCGTGTCGCGAATTCGGGCCTTGCGCTCTTGGATCTTGTAGATCTCATTGCCTTGGAGATCTTTGAAGAGCAGAGTTTCGCGAATGCGCAGGGCTTTGCCGTCTACCCAATAGGCGCGTAGTCCCGCTGCATTTTCGATGTAGGAATCATCGCCGATCGCCAACAGTCGTTCGCGCATAACAAAGCGGCAAGGGTTGTCCTCGCCGTGATCTTTCTTTCCGAAAAGGCCCACGACCAGACAGTAACAACTCGGCGGCGGGCGTGGCGGGCTTCGAGGTCCGGGTGCTAGCCCAGTGCAGGTAGTTCGATGCCTGTGTTTGCGTGGCAGTCGTACCCGTGCGGATTCTTGAACAGATACTGCTGGTGGTAGTCCTCAGCAAGGTAGAAGGGCAGGTTTGCTGCAGCTGCGATCTCAGTGGTGATTGGGTCGAAACCTTTGGCGAGAAGAACCTCGTTGTAGGCGTCGCGGGTTCGCTCGATCAGGTCGCGTTGGCTTTCAGTTGTCCAGTAAATCGCACTGCGGTACTGGGTCCCGACGTCATTGCCTTGCTGGTAGAGCGTGGTGGGATCATGGTTCTCCCAGAACACCTTGAGTAAGTCATACGTCGACACATTGCTTGGCTCGTAGGCGATCATCACGGCTTCGGTGTGACCTGTGCGGGCTGTGCATGTCTCATCGTAGGTCGGGTAGGGGGTGAACCCGCCTTGATAGCCGACTGCAGTGGACACGACCCCAGGGATACGCCAGAATTTCTTCTCGGCGCCCCAGAAGCAACCCATCGCCACATAGAGAACTTCGGTGGTCGCCGACCAAGGCCCCTTCAATCTGGTGTGCAGGACGACATTTGACGATGCCAGCGGGTACGGGTAATGATCCCTTCCCGGCATGGCCTCGTCGGGAGCAACCATTGACCGCTTCGCTGAACCAGTCCACCAACTCATAGGTCTAGGGTGCTGCGAACGGGCCATGAGCGCAAGGGGTCGACGAGACTCACGGAATATGCCCGCGAAATGGTTTCCGTGCCTCAGTTAGAAATGCCCGCGAAACTGTGTCCCTGATTGGGTATGGAGAGTGGGCTGTCGATGAGGTCTCTTGCCGAAGTTGCGACGAGGTATGCGAATGCGTATGTGCGGGCGGGAGAAGGATAAGGGTCGAATTCTGGACCAGGTGGTCGAGGTGACTAGGTGGACGCGTGACAACGCTCGTCGGCGGTTAGTTGCTGCATCGAAGCGGCCACCGGGGCGTGGCAAGCGGGTCTCAGAGGAGCCCGATAAACCGCGGTCGGGTAAGTATTCCTATGGCGCGCTCAAGGTGTTGCAGCGGGTGTGGGCGGCCTCGGGTGGGCAGTGCGGAAAGTATTTGGCTGTTTCGATGCAGACGCAGCTTGACGGGCTGGAACGCCACGGTGAGCTCGTGGCTGGTGAGGGCCGCTATAGCCCAGACGGTGCGCGCAGAGTTGTTGTCGATGTCTGCGGCATCGATCGATCGTTATCTCAAACCCGCGAAGGCCACGGACCAGATCAAAGGCGTGTCGACCACGAGGCCGTCGCCATTGTTGCGCTCGTCGATCGCGATTCGTAAGGCTGGTGATGAGGTCGAGGCTGAGCCTGGATCGCCTGCTCGAAGCGAAGGTGCTTTCACCAGCACAAGAGGCCGAACTGATCACCTACCGCGACAGTCTCAACCCCGCCGCCATCGCCCGCCAGATCGCCGACCTGCAAACCGTGCTACTCAAACTCGCTAAACACAAACCCGAACAGATCTATCTAGCGAGCTTCCCCACCGCACTACCCGACATCCGCAAAGGTATCCGGATCAAAGCATCCTGACCGGTTTCGCGGGCATATTTACGTGATGCACGGATCCAATTTCGCGGGCAATTTGACTTGAGGCACTACGGGGGTCGGTATTTGTTAAGTCCAGTGATTGCGCCGTGGGGCGCCGTTATTCGAGTGGAGGCGAGACAGCGGCCACGTCTGCTTGTCGCAGCAGGTGGATGTAGTTGAGGGCAGTCTCGAGGGGTGGTGCCGGTGCCGATGATCGGCGCGGTTGGTGTCGTGTCCCGACACTCTTTTGTCGCCGCCTGAACTAACCTGTTGAATCATTGCTAGGCCGAACGGAGGACATTCACGCTCTTCTGCCCGTTCAGGTTGCAACTTTAGCCAACAGAAGTAAATATCTACCTATAGCACTTGATTGGCGCGCGGATCGTCGGATCTGCACGGACTACGTGACAAAGGATGCGGACATGGCTGTAACACGAAATCGCAAGATTGGTATCGCGATTGCTGGTGGCGCGTGCGTTGCTGGCGTCTTCGCCGCATCTGCGGCAAGTTTGGGAACGTTGACTGTTCAGTCGCTGGGTACGACGGCGAATGTTGTTGCTGCGTGTAACGGCGGTGCAGGTGCCACGGTTTCTGGTTGGAACGCGCTGAACT
>Ga0105047_10000178_pt1 | contig 95466 bp, 94 predicted proteins | sample MAT04_FD_78384 | JGI IMG/M metagenome (GOLD analysis project Ga0105047, IMG submission 78384) | Freshwater microbial communities from Lake Fryxell liftoff mats and glacier meltwater in Antarctica - MAT-04 (megahit assembly) | ecosystem: Environmental > Aquatic > Freshwater > Ice > Liftoff... | reverse complement strand
GTACACACATAACCGCGTGCGCATCAAACCCGGGGCGATTCACAACAAGATCCAAAACCCAAAGACGCCGAGACAATAAGCCGGACCCCGACCCCCACCGTTCCGGCGAATAACCTTGTCCGCTCCTCCCGCACCACACCACACCACACCCCGCCCCCAGCCCGCGGGCCTGCGGGCCACAGACCCAGCGCAGCTAACCCTTTAAGACACACCCCTGTAACAAACTCGCGCTCCTGGCAACGCAAAAGAAACTCAACTCCGCGATACGTCACGTTGATGAAACCAACCCCGCCATTGGGTGAAACAGCGATTCCGGAGAGTGGCCTTGTCAACCCGGAAAACTCGAAAGGAGCTGAATATGCCGGAAATAAGTGCCGGTGATACCGCGTGGGTCTTGGTGAGTGCAGCGCTTGTGCTCCTCATGACTCCCGCTCTCGCATTCTTCTATGGCGGCATGGTCCGCACGAAGACCGTTCTCAACATGATGATGATGAGCTTTGGCGCACTTGGACTGATTTCGGTCCTCTGGGTGCTCTACGGCTACTCGATGTCGTTTGGAAATGACGTAGGCGGAAAGGGTCTCGTTGGAGATCCGTTCCAGTACTTCGGCTTGAAGGGCTTGATGTCGGGTCAGGTCGCAACGCTGCCGGCGTACGCATTCGTCGCTTTCCAAGCTGTATTCGCCATCATCACTGTCGCGCTGATCTCAGGTGCAATCGCAGACCGTGTGAAGTTCGGGGCATGGATGGTGTTCGCCGGTATTTGGGCGACGCTGGTCTACTTCCCTGTTGCTCACTGGGTGTTCGCGTTCACTGACGTCACCGCAACTGGGGGCGGCTGGATCGCAAATAATCTCAAGGCGATCGACTTCGCCGGTGGTACCGCAGTCCACATCAATGCTGGTGCAGCGGGTATGGCCCTGGTTCTGATCGTTGGCAAGCGAGTCGGATTCGGCAAGGTTCCGTTCCGCCCGCACAATGTTCCGTTCGTCATGCTGGGCGCTGGGCTGCTGTGGTTCGGTTGGTTCGGCTTCAACGCCGGTTCGGCTTTGGCTGCTAACGGCACAGCTGCCGTGGCTTGGGTCAACACCCTGGCTGCGACAGCAGTTGCATCGCTGGCATGGATCGCTGTTGAGAAGATCCGTGACGGACACAGCACCTCACTCGGTGCGGCTTCCGGTGTGGTCGCTGGATTGGTGGCAATCACTCCCGCGTGTGCGGCCGTCAACACTGTTGGCGCTCTGGCAATCGGTATCGCTGCTGGTGTGCTGTGCTCGCTGGCCATCGGAATGAAGTACAAGCTGGGCTACGACGACTCGCTCGACGTTGTCGGGGTTCACCTTGTCGGAGGTCTCATTGGAACCCTGATGATCGGCTTCGTTGCTACCGACGAGATCAACCCTGGCGTTGCAGTCAACGGCCTGTTCTACGGCGGCGGTTTCGATCAGCTGTGGCGTCAAGCCATCGCTGCGGGTGCGGTCTTGGCCTTCAGCTTCATCATGACCTACATCATCGGAACCATCATTCATAAGACGATGGGCTTGCGTATCACTGAGGAAGACGAAATCACAGGCATCGACCTTACGGTCCACGCCGAATCGGCTTACGAGTTCAATGATGCTTCCTCGGGCGCCTCGTTCGCCAAGTCGAGCGCAGTCAGAGTGTCTTCCGCAGTCAAGGAAGGAGCCAGCGCATGAAGCTAGTTACAGCGGTGATCAAGCCGTTCAAACTCGATGACGTAAAGAACGCCCTCGAGGCCTATGGAATCCACGGCCTGACAGTCTCGGAGGCAAGCGGCTACGGCCGTCAACGGGGGCACACGGAGGTGTACCGGGGGGCTGAGTACACAGTCGACCTAGTGCCCAAGGTGCGGGTTGAGGTGCTCGTAGATGATGACGACGCAGACAGTGTCGCCGATGTGATCATCAAGAGCGCGCAGACTGGGCGCATCGGAGACGGCAAGGTCTGGCTCATGCCAGTCGACGCCGTTGCTCGGGTACGTACCGGGGAGCGCGGTCACGACGCTCTCTAGCTTGCCCACCAAGAAGGGGCTCGCCGCCGGGTGACAAGGCCGCCGGATAAACCTTTCCCGACAGGTGGATCTGGCGGCCGAGTCGTTGGGCGTAACTTGTTCGTAACATTGGACACATTGGCGTAACTGAATTCAGCGAGGCTCCCAACGTCTATTCACAGAGTTGGGAGAGCTCGTGATCCACTTCGTTGCCGTTGCCGCGGTCAGTCCAGGAGATACCGCCTGGGTTCTGATCAGTGCAGCTCTCGTTCTACTCATGACGCCAGGCTTGGCCTTGTTCTACGGGGGCATGGTTCGGTCGAAGAACGTGCTCAACATGATCATGATGAGCTTCCTGTGCATGGGGCTGGTCACCGTCATCTGGGTCCTGTACGGCTATTCGATGACATTTGGCTCTGACTCAGCCGGCGGGCTGATCGGTAACTTCGACTACCTAGGTCTGAAAGGAACACTCGATGCGGTCACGGGAGCAGAAGGATCTCGAATCCCTGTTCTCGCGTTCGCAGTGTTCCAACTCACCTTCGCCATCATCACCGCGGCTTTGCTCTCCGGAGCAGTGGCCGATCGCGTCAAATTCGGTGGCTGGATTCTGCTTGTCGGGCTGTGGGCGACCTTCGTGTACTTCCCGATTGCTCACTGGGCGTTCTTCTTTGACGGAGGCAAGGGCGGTTGGATCGCGGATCGTCTCGGGGCGCTCGACTTCGCCGGCGGTACGGCGGTTGAGATCAACTCAGGCTTCTCGGCACTGGCCCTGGCGCTCGTTGTTGGTAAACGCATCGGTTGGAAGCGCGACCCGATGCGCCCGCACAACTTGCCGCTCGTGCTGCTTGGTGCCGGGCTGCTCTGGTTTGGCTGGTTCGGATTCAATGCTGGGTCGGCGCTAATGTCGGGCCAGTTGACAGCAACGGTGTTCATGAATACCCAGGTCGCCACGGCAACCGCAGCGCTGGCTTGGGTTGCTGTGGAACGTGTTCGCGATGGCAAGCCGACGACTCTGGGTGTCGCCTCCGGTGCAGTCGCCGGGGCCGTGGCGATAACGCCCGCCTGTGGCTACGTCAATCCCATGGGAGCGATGCTTATCGGTCTGCTTGGAGGCTCGATCTGCGCCATGGCCGTGGGCCTGAAGTACAAGTTCGGCTACGACGATTCGCTTGATGTTGTTGGCGTACATGGCGTGGGCGGTCTCGTTGGAATGCTTTGTATCGGTCTCCTGGCAACCACTACAGTCAACCCTGCTGGCGGCAATGGGTTGTTGATGGGTGGTGGGGCCGGTCTGCTGGGAAAGCAAGTGATCGCATCTGGTGCCACGATCGCGTACGCGTTCGTCGTCACCGCGATTCTCGCCGTCGTTGTCGAGAAGACAGTTGGACTGCGCGCGGAACGTCACGATGAGCTCGCCGGGCTAGATGTTTCGCTACACGCCGAGAGCGCCTACGATTTTGCTGGCTCATCTGCAGGAGTATTTGCAGGAGTCGGAACACATCGACCACACGACCTGAACGAGGAGGAGTAGCAATGAAGCTGATCACCGCAATTATCAAGCCGTTCAAGCTTGAGGACGTCAAGACCGCACTCGAGACCGCCGGCATTCACGGACTCACGGTTTCTGAGGCAAGTGGTCACGGTCGCCAAAAGGGTCACACTGAGGTGTATCGAGGCGCTGAGTACACGGTCGACCTTGTGCCCAAGGTTCGCGTGGAGGTCCTCCTCGGTGACGATCGAGCCGACGAGATCCTTGACGTGATCGTTGCCGCGGCGAGTACCGGTCAGATCGGCGATGGCAAGGTCTGGAGCGCTCCGGTCGATCAGGTCATCCGGGTGCGTACCGGTGAACGAGGCGAAGAAGCGATCTAGGCAGTCATGGAATTCGTCGGCGCGCGTGAAGAGCTGCTGAGCCAGAAGGGTCGGCCAGGCAAGGCTGCCCGGACGGCACTTGCTGGGCTGACCGACACCTGGCTGACCGAACTCTTTGAGGATGCAGGTGCCGGTGACTTGGGCTGTGCGCTCGTCGCAGTTGGAGGCTATGGGCGATCCGAGCTCGCGCCTGGCAGCGATCTGGACCTGCTGCTACTCCACCCGGCCGGTGCAGATGTCTCAGCCGTTGCCGACAAGATCTGGTATCCCATCTGGGATTCGGGGATGGCACTCGATCACAGCGTGCGCACACCGGCAGAAGCTCGTCGACTCGCAGGCAAAGACCTGAGAGTAGTGCTTGGTTTGCTCGATGCGAGAACCGTCAGTGGAGACCAGCAACTTGCGGCTGCACTCCGGGCATCGGTCCTGCACGACTGGCGAGCGATGGCAGGCAAACGCCTAGAAGAGTTGCGTGTCGGAGTGACTGCTCGCACTGAAACTTACGGCGAACTGGCCCACCTATTGGAGCCGGACTTGAAGGAGTCCTACGGCGGATTGCGCGACGTGACGGTTCTGCGGGCCATAGAGGCCTCCTGGGTAGTAAATACCGAGCACCGCTCCTTGGACGCCTCGGTCACAGCGCTGCTCGATGCTAGAGACGCATTGCACCTGGCCACAGGTCGTGCGGGGGACAAGTTAACCCTCCAAGAGCAGGGGCCTGCTGCGACGCTGCTTGGCGACGACGACCCCGACATTCTGTTGCGGCGAGTTGCTGGTGCCGGACGAACTATCGGCTACGCGTGCGATGTGGCATGGCATCGTGTCGATCGAATCGTGAGCAATCGCCCTGGGGGGCTCGTTCGTCGACTGAGAACTCGTCGACCGGAGCGTGCACCCCTCGCTGAAGGCGTGGTCGTGCAAGACGGTGAGGCAGTGCTGTCGTTGGATGCCAGACCTGATCGTGATCCGGTCCTCGTCCTTCGCGCAGCAGCGGCGGCTGCGCAGGCTGGGCTGCGGTTGAGTCCCCATGCAGTCGAGCGGCTCGCCGCAGAGAGCACTCCGATTCCGATCCCTTGGCCAGATGAGGCGAGAGAGTCATTGGTGTCGCTCCTCGGAGCGGGCAGGGCAGCCCTGCCGATCTGGGAAGCTTTGGACCACGCTGACTTGATCTCACGCTTGATTCCGCCGTGGCGAGTCGTTCGGTCCGCCCCGCAACGTAATCCCGTTCACAGATTCACCGTCGACCGTCACCTGCTGGAAGCCGCAGCGACGGCGGCCACTCTCACTCGAAACGTGTCGCGTCCCGACCTGCTCTTGGTCGGTGCCATGCTTCACGACATCGGCAAGGGGCAGCCCGGGGACCATACCGACGTTGGAGTCAAGATTGTCGCCGAGATCGCGCCGGAACTCGGGTTCAACCCAACGGACAGCGCGATCCTGGTCTCGCTTGTTGCCAATCATTTGCTGCTTCCTGACACCGCCACTCGCCGTGACTTGAGTGATCCGGCGACAATCGAAGCAGTCGCTGATGCTGTTGGTTCTGAGCTGGTACTCGAACTGCTCTACGCCCTGACAAAGGCCGACGCGGCAGCAACGGGACCGGCGGCTTGGAGTCCATGGAAGGCGAACCTCGTTGCCGAGTTGGTGTCACGAACCCGTGCCGTATTAGCTGGCTCTCCAGTGCCGCCTGCTCCTGGCCTCTCTGAGCAGCAGCGAGCGCTAGCAGCAGAGCCTGGAGTGCAGGTCCTAATGACGCAAGGGCAGGGAGCGCTGATCGTCACTGTTGTCGCAGATGACCGACTTGGTCTGCTTGCCACTGTCGCTGGGGTCTTAGCTGTGAATCGCCTCGCTGTTCGCTCGGCGAATACAGAGACGATTGGGAGCCGCGCGGTAACGACGTGGACCGTCCAGCCGGAGTTCGGTGAGCCTGCGAGTGCTGAGCATCTGAGACAAGATGTCCGACGAGCCTTCGACGGCACGTTGGACGTGGAAAAGAAGCTGACGCAACGAGCAGCGGCTTACAAGCGCCGCCGCATCTGGGAGCCGGCACCTGCACGGGTGGACCTAGTGCCAGAAGCTTCGGCTCACGCGCTAGTGATGGAGGTCAGGGCACAAGATGCCCCGGGCCTGCTGTACTCGGTTGCCTCGGCGATCTCTTCTACGGGAATCTCTATCGACTCGGCGAAGGTGGCCACTCTTGGCAGCGACGTTGTCGACGTGTTCTACCTCGTTCGTGACGGGGAAACGCCGGGTATTGATGATGCGGATGTTGTGCAGGCGGCCGTACTGCGCGTTCTGGGGAAAACCCCCGAACTGCTCAGCTAGCCGCCACGACCAGCGGATTGCTGAAGGCAGTCAGGTGTTGTTGGTCGCCGACGGCCACGAGGCGATAAACGTAGGTCGTGGCTGTGACGAACGGGCCGACGGTGAACGAGTATGTGCCATCGTTGTCGGTGGTTGTTTGTGCCCAAACGGCCCACTTCCCGCTGACGAGGCGTTGGCGTTGGACAACCACTCCGGCGCGAATTGGGGAAACGGCACCATAGATCGTGATCAGCGAGATTGGCACAGTCGTGCTCGGCGCGTGTGCCGAGATTGTCGAGGTAATCGCGCTGGACTTGGGGACCTTGTTCGAGGCGAACACCGTAAAGTCACGGCTCTTTGCGGACTTGAAGCCCTTTCTTGCTGGGACCCAGATCTGATAAGTGTAGGACGTCTCAGCGTCAAAGGTTCCGACCTTGAACTTGAACTTCCCGCTCTTGCTCGTGCGGGTGGTCGCCCGCAACTCCCATAGACCTTTGACCTTCAACATGCGCCGAACCTCGACACCGCCAGCCTTAGGCGAAATCGAACCGCGAAAAATCACCTTCTTGCTCGGGATCACGTGCTTGGGGGCATTGACTTTGACTGTGACCTTGGCCGATGTTCGAGGCGTCGAAGTAGTGGCACGGGTGCCGGAAGTAGCTGCAAGGGTGCCAACGGGCTCGGTTGCCCTTGCCACAGCGGGAAGCGCAACGGCCGTGGCTAATCCGACGGCGGCACTGAGTCCCGCGGCTCTCGCGGCAACGGTAGAAGTTTCGGCAAGTCGCATGAGCGAGACCCTTCACTGGGCGAGAGGTAACTGTTAGTAGTCACTCACCAGCCTGGCAGAACAATTGCTCCACACTACGTAATGACACCCAATCATTGTCGATGGCTAGCGGGTAGTGGTGACCACTCGCGGGTGCGGCGGGTACGGTTGGCGACGTGTTCAACACTCTTTCTGACAGGCTGCAATCGACCTTCAAGAACTTGCGCGGCAAGGGTCGGCTATCCGAGGCCGACGTCGACGCTGCGGTGCGCGAGATCCGCACTGCGTTGCTTGAGGCCGACGTTGCACTTCCCGTGGTACGCGGATTCTGTGCCCGAGTCAAAGAGCGCGCACTCGGTGCAGAAGTCTCCGGTGCCCTGAACCCTGCCCAGCAGGTAGTCAAGATCGTCCATGAGGAGCTCATCGGAGTCCTCGGCGGCGAGACCCGTCGACTTCGCTTCGCAAAGCACCCGCCCAGCGTGATCATGCTCGTCGGCTTGCAGGGAGCAGGTAAGACGACACTCGCTGGCAAGCTCGCCAAGTGGCTTGATGGTCAAGATCACCGGACGTTGCTGGTGGCCGCCGACCTGCAACGGCCCAATGCTGTCGATCAGCTTCGAGTCGTCTCCGAGCGCGCCGGTGTCGGCATTTATGCACCTGCACCTGGAAATGGCGATGGAGATCCCGTTGAGGTCGCCCAGGGCAGCCTGGCGTATGCGCGAGATCATGGCTACGACATCGTCATCGTCGACACGGCCGGTCGGTTGGCCATTGACGAAGAACTGATGGGTCAGGCCCGCGCCATCCGTGACGCCGTCGAACCTAACGAGATCCTGTTCGTCGTCGACGCCATGATCGGTCAAGACGCTGTCAACACAGCAGTCGCTTTCGAAGCCGGTGTTGGGTTCGACGGGGTGGTCTTAACCAAGCTCGACGGTGATGCTCGTGGTGGCGCAGCCTTGTCGGTACGTGAGGTGACTGGTCGGCCGGTGATGTTCGCATCAACAGGTGAGAACCTCAACGACTTCGAGCAGTTCCACCCCGACCGCATGGCCTCGCGCATCTTGGATATGGGCGACATGCTCACATTGATTGAGCAGGCTGAGCAGGCGTTCGAAGCTGATGAAGCCGCGGCAATGGCCGATAAGTTCGCTAGCGGTGACGATTTCACCCTTCAAGATTTCCTGCAGCAGATGCAAGCGTTGAAGAAGATGGGCTCGCTGGGAAAACTCATGGGGATGCTCCCTGGTATGGGCGACATCAAGAAGCAGATCGAGCAGATCGACGATAAGGACATTGATCGAATTGCTGCGATCATTCAGTCGATGACCCCTGCCGAGCGGGAAAACTCCAAGATCATCGATGGTCCTCGCCGAGCCCGGATCGCGCGCGGTTCCGGTGTCGAGGTCAGTGAAGTGAACAATCTGCTCACGCGTTTCGTCGAAGCCCAAAAGCAGATGCGCCAGATGCGCAAAGGCGGGGGAGGGCTGCCGGGCATGCCGCCCATGCCCGGAGCGCAGGGCCCGGGCCGCAAAGCTAAGGGTAAGGGCAAGGCGCCAAAGTCGAAGAAGGGTCGCAGCGGTAATCCAGCCAAGCGTGCGGCCCAGGAGGCAGGTGCTGACAATGCCAACAACGGTGTCCAACTCGCCCCCGGTAGCGGACTAATGACGAGTCGACCGCCAGCGGCACCGGTGGAGTCCCTTGGTGACCTGCCGGAGGACTTCCAGAAGCTGCTTGGAGACATTGGTAAGGGCTGAACCTTGCATGCAACGCAGGCTCTGGCACAATAGTTAAGTCGAACCGAACTTCGCGGCCCTCTCACCGCGGAACGCTTCGGATCCAGCCGAACCACAACAGCGCGACCCCACTCGCGCTGAAAGGTGAGGCAACTCAAACGCAGGAGAAACCAAGACTCGTGTCTGTCAAAATTAAGCTCAAGCGCCTCGGCAAGATCCGTAACCCGCAGTACCGCATCGTCGTGGCCGACGCACGCAATAAGCGTGACGGTCGGGCAATCGAAGAACTCGGTCTGTACCACCCCAAGGAAGAGCCTTCCTTGATTCGGATCGATTCGGAGCGCGCACAGTACTGGCTTGGCGTTGGCGCGCAGCCCACTGACGCTGTTCGCGTCCTACTCAAGATCACCGGTGACTGGCAGAAGTTCAAGGGTGAGCCCGGCCAAGAAGGCACCCTGCGCGTTGCTGAGCCCAAGGCCAACAAGCTCGATGCTTTCAACGACGCCATCGCCGACGGTGAGAAGGCGAAGTCCGAGAAGCCAAAGAAGAAGGAACTCGCACCGGAGGTTGTGGAGGAATCCGCAGCTGTCGAGACCGCCGAGGTGGTTGAGGCGAAGGCTGAGACTGAAGCTGCAGTTGAAGAGGTTGTCGCAGAAGCCGATGCCGCTGGCGACGAAGCTGTGGCGTCGAAGGACGAAGCGGTCGAGTCGACCAAGGAGTCCTAAGTGCTGGCCGAGGCGCTCGATCACCTGGTTCGCGGCATCGTCGCGCACCCCGATGACGTAAGGGTCCGCAGTCGTAACAACCGTGGCCGTGGTGATTCCCTAGACGTTCGGGTTCATCCCGACGACATGGGCAGAGTCATCGGTCGCGCCGGGCGTACAGCGATGGCATTGCGCACCGTGATTGGTGCGCTAGGCAAGGGCGGTCCAGTTCGGATCGACTTCGTGGATGTCGACGGACGCTAAACCAGAGCTAACCCGTGTGGTGGTCGGCCGTATTGGTCGACCCCACGGGGTTCGCGGGGATGTTTCAATCGACGTTCGAACAGACGAGCCCGACCAACGATTTGCTGTCGGTCAATCGTTGATTGCCGGGGATCCTGCTAGCCGCAATCTCACGGTCACGGCGATGCGCTGGCATTCGGGCCGTCTACTCGTGACCTTCGACTCGATCACCGATCGAACCATGGCAGACTCAGTCCGAGGTTCAATCCTTGAGGCGACAATCGATCCATCAGAACTTCCCAGTGGGCAAGACGAGTACTTTGATCGGCAGCTTGAGGGTTTGCGTGCCGTTACCCTAGACGGCGTTCAACTCGGCAAAATTGACGCTGTGCTGCACCTCCCGGCTCAAGACGTTTTATCCATCAAAGCCGAGGATGACACTGAAATCCTGATCCCGTTCCTTGAGCTGTTTGTACCAGAAGTCGACTTGGCCGCTGGAACGCTGACAGTTAGTCCGCCGCCGGGACTGATCGGTGTCGAAGAAACGATTGACCACGACTGACCGTGGCTACTCGCTTGCGTGTGGATATCATTTCGGTCTTTCCCGACTACCTTGCGCCGCTGCGATTATCCCTGGTTGGAAAGGCGATCGACGCCGGGTTGATTGACCTGCAGGTGCACGATCTGCGCGACTTCACTCACGATCGGCACCGAACAGTCGATGACACCCCGTTCGGTGGTGGCCCGGGAATGGTGATGAAGCCCGAGCCCTGGGGTGAGGCGCTGGACACGGTCTTGGCCTCCGGTTCCGATCAAATCACCCCGACGTTGGTGGTGCCAACGCCCTCGGGTGCCCTCTTCAATCAAGCGCGGGCGGCGTCTTTGGCAAATGAGCAATGGCTGATCTTCGCCTGCGGGCGCTACGAGGGCATTGATTCTCGTGTTGTGGCCCACTACTCAACAAGAATCCCGGTCCTCGAGCTCAGCATTGGGGATTTCGTGCTCGCTGGAGGAGAGGCCGCGGTGCTGGTTATGGTCGAGGCGGCGGCCCGACTCAAGCCAGGAGTGTTGGGTAACGTCCGCAGCGCTGCCGATGACAGTTTCTCGCCCACAAAGGATGGCGCTGCCCTCGAAGGGCCGGTCTTTACCAAGCCGGCTCTCTGGCGTGAACTGGCGGTTCCTGAAGTGCTGCAGTCGGGCAATCATGGGGCTATCAAGGCATGGCACCTAGAGCAGTCAGCCTTGCGAACCTCCCAGCAGCGCCCAGAGCTGGCGGACTAGGTCTGAACGCGGACTTGATGCTGTGGCACAATTGCCTAACTAGCTACGGTCAAGCGTTGATCTGCCACAGGGGGTCGCGCGTCACTGGCTGGTAGCACCCCATGAATTGCCTACAACGCACGTTGACGACCTGTGGCGCGATGTGTACGGAGAAAAATGAACATTCTTGATTCAGTAGATGCCGCGTCGTTGCGCTCTGATGTGCCTGACTTTCGCCCCGGCGACTCGGTGAAGGTCCACGTCCGCGTCATTGAAGGCACGCGCTCCCGGATCCAGGTTTTCCAAGGTGTGGTTATTCGTCGCCAGGGTGGCGGGCTTCGCGAGACTTTCACGGTTCGTAAGGTCAGCTTCGGTGTCGGTGTCGAGCGAACCTTCCCGGTTCACTCCCCAATCATCGAGTCAATTGAGCTCGTAAGCCGTGGAGATGTTCGTCGCGCGAAGCTGTACTACCTTCGCGATCTGCGTGGCAAGGCCGCCAAGATTCGCGAGAAGCGCGAAACGATAGTGAAGCCAGTCGTGGCGAAGGCCAGTGACTCGGCTGCCACTGAAGGCGCTGCGGAGTAGCTTCTGATTACTGTCCGCAATTTCGTGCGCGACGCCGCGCCGATCCGTGTGGACTCTGCAGGAATCGCGGGTACGCTCACCATCAATGTCCTCGATTTCTGGCACCAATAAGGTTCGCGAACCCGAACTCTCGGTGCAAACAACTGCGAACCCCCTCAAAGATGGGGGAACGCGATCCCGTCGTCGGCTTATTGAAGCCCTCATCATGGTCGCGCTTGCCGTGGCCGGGGCATTGGCGGCAAAGTCCTTCCTTTTGCAGGTGTATTCGGTTCCATCCGGCTCGATGTCCCCGACGGTTATTCCTGGGGAGCGCATCGCAGTGGAGAAGGTCAGTTACGACTTCCGAGACCCACGGCGTGGCGACGTGGTCGTGTTTGATGGAACTGGCTATTTCCGTGACCCCACACCTGGTGCCCATGTATTCGTGAAACGAGTTATTGGAGTGGGTGGAGATCGAGTTACCTGCTGCACGAGCACCGGGCAGTTGACGGTCAATGGGCAAGTGATCGACGAACAAGCCTACGTCGGGGCGCCAGATGTTCCGAGCACGATGAGATTTGATGTTGAAGTGCCGCCGGACTCGCTGTGGTTGATGGGGGATCATCGGAGTGCTTCGGCAGACTCGCGGGTTTACATCGGCTCTCCCGGTGGTGGGATGGTGCCTGTGAAGCAGGTTATTGGCAGAGTTTTCTCAGTCGTGTGGCCGATTAATCAGGCTCGCCTCATCGGATCACAACCTGCACCGGCGGGCAAATAGGTGTCCAGCGCCGAGAGTCAGACTGATACATCATCAACACCTAAGCCCAAGTCCGAATCCGGCGGTGTGTGGAGCTTCATTCGAGAGATCGCGATCGTTCTCGTCAGCGCACTGATTTTGTCTGTCGTGGTTCGGACATTTTTCATTCAGGCTTTCTACGTTCCTAGTGAGTCAATGGAAAACGTGTTGATGCCCAACGACCGTATCTTGGCGTCCAAGATCACGACGGCCATCACGGGAGTCGGCCGAGGCGAAGTCGTTGTGTTCAAAGATCCTGGCGGTTGGCTGCCGGACCCCGATCCCTCGGGAATCGGCCCGGTTCACAAGGCGCTGGAATTCGTGGGTCTGCTGCCGTCGAGGTCAGGTGATGACCTAGTCAAGCGAGTCATTGGGATTAGCGGTGATCACGTGATGTGCTGCACCCCCACGGGAAAGATCGTTCTCAATGGCGTCGTGCTCGACGAACCGTTCATCAAGCCTGGCGGGGGAACCGATCAGATTCAATTCGATGTCACAGTCCCGGCAAACAACATTTTCGTGATGGGCGATAACAGGGGTGCTTCTGCTGACTCGCGGTTCCACCTGCAGAACAACAGTGGGGGTGTGCCCCTAGACAACGTCGTAGGTCAAGTTGTCATCAAAGTGTGGCCGCTCAACGAGTGGGGCACAGTCGGAGTGCCCAAGACGTTCGAGAATCCTGATCTCAACAATCAGTCAGCACCGATGCCGACCCCAGCGACTGCCCAGCGTGAAGCAGGGACTGCTGGTTCGGCTTCACCATGAGCCTGCCGATACGAGTCACCCGCCGTCGGGTCAGCGCCAACCAGGTCGACCTCTTTAAGTACGAGCGGGCGCTAGGACGGTCGGGATTCACCACTATCGCAGGGGTCGATGAGGCTGGGCGTGGAGCTGCAGCAGGACCACTGACAGTGGCGGCCGTAGTGCTCAAGCGTCCTGTTCCCGAGCTGGCCGACTCCAAAGTACTGAGTGCGCCAACTAGGGAGCGGGTCTACGAGCGGGTGATCCGGGCAGCTCAGGCATGGTCAGTCGTCATCATCAGCCCAAGAGAGATCGATCGGATCGGACTGCACGTGGCCAATATCGAGGGGATGCGCCGCGCGTTGGCCCGACTCGACTGTGAGCCTGACTACGTCTTGTCCGATGGGTTCGCTGTTCCGGGCACTCGAGTGCCGAATTTGGGTATGTGGAAAGGTGATCAGGTCTGCGGTAGCGTGAGCGCTGCTGGCGTGATCGCCAAGGTGACCCGAGATCGGATCATGTCCAGCCTGGATGCTGACTATCCTGACTATGGCTTCGGTATCCACAAGGGCTACTTGACGGCGATGCACTCCCAGACGTTGGCCGAGTACGGCCCGGCTGAGGTTCATCGGTACTGTTTCGAGCCTGTGCGCAAGGCAGCGCAACGATGCGTCGGGGAGGTTGTCTAATGAGTGCCGAGGATCTCGAACGCTACGAGACCGAGGTTGAACTCGCGCTCTATCGGGAGTACCGAGATGTTATTGGTCTCTTTGGCTACGTCGTGGAGACTGAACGCCGCTTCTACTTAACAAATGATGTTGACGTGCAAGTCCGGTCGACAGACGGTGGCGAAGTATTCTTCGAGGTGCGCATGAGCGATGCCTGGGTGTGGGACATGTATCGCCAAGCCCGCTTCGTGAAGAAGGTTCGGGTGCTGACGTTCAAGGACGTCAATGTCGAAGAGCTATCACGCACCGAAATTCCTGTTCCCGAGGCGTAACGAGCAGGGTCCTCCACAGGTCGCTGGCTCCAGCGGTCAATCCACAGTTAAAAGATCACCGCTACTTCTCCTCGTTCAAAGCTGTGATTGTGGGCTTTGACGAAGGGGGTGCACATGAGTGCACGAGCGCAAGCACTTGGCCGATACGGGGAAGATGTCGCCGCAAGGTTTCTGACTGACCTTGGCTACGTGGTGGTCGATCGTAATTGGCGGTCGGCTCATGGCGAGCTTGACATTGTGGCGATGGACCAGGACACGCTGGTGATCTGCGAGGTCAAGACGCGAGTCAATGACCGGTTTGGGGGCCCAATCGCAGCTATCACTGAAGAAAAGCTCCAACGACTTCGACGCCTATGCGTTGAGTGGCTCTCAACGCATGAGTGCAACGTCGCGGGGCTGCGCGTCGATGTTGTTGCTATCCATCGCCCGCGCCGCGGTCCAGCGCAGATTCAGCACGTCGTGGGGGTCTACTGATGAGCTTCGGCAGAACGCGCTCAGCTGTGATCGTGGGAGTTAACGCGCAACTTGTCGAGGTTGAGGCGCATCTTGCTTCGGGCCTTCCCGGGCTCTCACTGGTTGGCTTGCCCGATACAGCCATGGCCGAAGCACGGGTGCGAGTGCGGGCCGCGATTGTCAATAGCGGACTCAGGTGGCCGGACTTGCGGATCACTGTTGGTTTGAGCCCGGCTTGGCTACCCAAACGCGGCCCGGGACTAGACGTGGCAATCGCCCTGGCGGTGCTCGCCGCCGATGGGCAGGTTCCGCGAGAAGATATTGAACGCGCGTTGGTCATCGGTGAACTAGGCCTGAACGGGAGAATCAAGCCCGTCGCCGGTTCCCTGGCAGCAGCCCTGGCCTTTCGAGCGGCAAACCGCGGTCATGCTCGAACCGCAGTGATGATGACTGGGCGACTAGATGCATCCCAGGCCGAGTTGGTCCCCGATGTCGAGGTCATTGCTGCACCCAGCCTGCGCGCATTGGTTGCCCGCCTCCGTGGTGAGCAAGAACCTGATGAAGACATGGGAACCAGCGATGATGATGCGTTCGATACTCGACCTGGTCGCCACGGTGCACTTATGGCCTCGCCAATCCAACCGGCGCCCGATCTTGTCGATGTGAAAGGCCAGGATCTAGCCAAAACTGCTCTAGAGGTGGCCGCAGTTGGAGGGCACCACATTGCCCTGTTCGGGCGCGCCGGTGTCGGTAAGACGCTACTTGCACAGCGCCTCAGGGGGCTCCTGCCCGAGTTGGATGAAGCGCACGCACTTGAAGTGACCTCGATCCACCAGCTCGCAGGAGTCAACAGTGGGTTGGGCAGCGCCGGAGAAGTGGCACGTCGACCGCCGTGGTTTGCGCCACATCACACCTGTACGCGGGCGGCAATGGTCGGTGGGGGAAGTGCTGACAAGCCCACGATTGGCGCTGTTTCGCTGTCTCACCGGGGGGTGCTGTTTCTTGACGAAGCCGCCGAGTTTGAGCCATCAGTTCTCGACGCCCTGCGTGAGCCACTGGAATCAGGGGAAGTGTGTATCGCCCGGGCAGGTTTCCGGCTGTCGCTGCCAGCCCGCTTTCAGCTCGTTATCGCAAGCAATCCGTGCCCATGCGGGAATGCTCTAGATTCCCACAGGGGCGCATTGTGTCGGTGTACGCCCACGCAGCGGCGAAAATACCTAGGTCGATTGTCCGGACCACTGCTCGATCGCTTCGACATCCGGTTGGTGCTTGCCAGGCCGACCTTGGCTGAACTCAATGGACTCAGCGGCACAAGCGAGACATCGGATGTGGTTGCTGCCCGTGTTGAGCGAGGTCGCGTGAAAGCTGCAGCCCGACTCGCAGGTTCCCCTTGGTCCTCCATCGCAGACGTTCCGGCTGAGCAACTGCGCACGCAATGGCCGCTGCCAGTGAACGCTGCGCGATTGATTGATGCCGTTGGTGTCCGCCAAAGTGCACGCGGTCGTGACCGCACTATTCGACTGGCATGGTCATTGGCTGACTTGAGCGACCATGAGCTGCCGACGACCAGTGATGTCGACAAAGCGATTGAGCTGCGCTCACAAGAGCAGGAGTGGGCAGCGTGATGGCATCAGATGTGGATGACCTCACGGCCCGGTTGGCACTGAGTTGCCTGTGTGAACCAGGTGATCCCAAGGTTGGCGCGCTCGTGAGTGCCTATGGTGCGAGCGCAGTCCTTGCTGACGGATTGATTGATTCGGTGAAGCTTCGTAACACGAGGGCCCTTGACTTGGCCTTCGCTGAGCGGGAGTCGCTTGCTGACTTGGGTGCGCAAGTTATCGTGCCCGGCTCGAGTCAGTGGCCGTCCCAACTCGATGACCTTGGTGTTGGTGCCCCACTAGTTTTGCGTGTCTTAGGCAGTCAACCACTTCGCCTGCTCGCCGCAAGGGGAGTCGCCATCGTCGGTGCCCGTAGCGCGACTCGGTACGGGCAGCGCGTCGCCGATGAATTGGCCGCGGGGGTGATCGAACGAGGATTCTGCGTGATTTCTGGAGCGGCCTTTGGCATTGATGCCGCCGCACACCTGGGTGCCTTGGCGGCAGGTGGGGCGACAGTGGCGGTGAGTGCGGCCGGTGCCGACGTGGCATCCCCAAGCTCCCATCAGCAATTGTTCGACCGGATTCGCTCTCAGGGTTGTGTTGTCAGCGAAGTGCCACTCGGAACATCTCCCAGCCGACACCGGTTCCTGATCAGAAACAGGTTGATAGCTGCTTTGTCTCGAGTCGTTGTGGTCGTGGAAGCGGCACGCCGTTCTGGGGCACTTTCCACGGCACGTCAAGCCAATGAGATCGGACGAATTGTTGCCGCAGTTCCAGGCCCGGTTACTTCTGCCGCTTCAGCCGGATGCCACCAACTCATGAGGGATGGGGAGGCCGTGCTAGTGACTTCTGCGCTTGAGGTTCATGAACTTGCTGGAGTGGGACTGAAACAAGATCCGATTGACCCTGTCAACGATGCCGAAATCCTCTTGCTATTTGATTCAGACGAGCCCGTTGGGGCTGAGGAATTCGCCCGAAAATCAGGCGTCACATTGGCCGAAGCCGTTGATTTGCTGCTCGGCTTGGCTAGTCGAGGTTTCGTGGTTGGTAATCAGCAAGGTTGGGTGAGGACCCGAAGTTGACTGGTGCGCTGTTGGGGGGCACTGTGAGCGCATGCGCCTCGAGGAACAAGATGAGCAGCACCTCCCGCTGCCTTGGACCCAGGCCGTCGCGGAATTCGCTGACCATCTTCAACTCGATCGTGGGCGAAGCCCACACACTGTGCGGGCATATGTCGGTGACTTAGTCGATCTTGCGCGATACGCCAGTGCCAACGGCGTGAGTCAACCGGTGGAGCTCACGCTGCAGACTCTGCGGGGCTGGCTTGCTGGAATGTACGCAGCTGACCTCGCGAGATCCACCATCGCGCGTCGGGCTGCTGCTGCTCGCGGCTTTACTGCGTGGAACTTCCGATTCGGGCCAGCACCAACAGATGTGGGCTTGCGTTTGGCTTCACCCAAGAACAACCGCAACCTGCCTCACGTGCTCAGAGTCGACCAGGCTCGAGACATGCTTGCCGCCAGTGTGGTGGCCGGTGACGGCGTGGACCCGCGCGACCGACCAGAGGCACTTCGTGACACGGCGATTCTTGAGGTGCTCTACGCCACTGGCATTCGCATTGGAGAACTCTGCGCTCTCGACCTGTCAGACATTGATCAGCAACGACGAACGATTGAAGTTTTGGGGAAGGGCAACAAACCCCGCGTCGTGCCAATTGGACTTCCGGCGCTACGCGCGCTCGGCGGCTGGCTGGAGTTTGGTCGACCCAAACGGATGACTTCGGAGAGTAACGATGCTTTGTTCCTCGGGAAGCGTGGAAAGCGGGTTGATCCGAGGGTCGCCAGAAGTGCCGTAAGCCTTGCGATTCATAGGGTTTCCGGGGTTCCGGGTATGGGTCCGCATAGCCTGCGTCACTCGGCTGCAACGCATGTGCTCGAAGGTGGCGCGGATCTTCGAACAGTTCAAGAGCTGCTTGGTCACGCTAGTCTCGCGACTACACAGATGTACACCCATGTCTCTGTAGAACGACTGAGAGCCGTTTATGAGCAGGCACACCCACGAGCGTGACGGTAACGCGGCAGACGCCACGACCGTCGATGCCGTCGCGCCTGCGGTCAACCCAGACTCCCCAGCGGTGGTCCATGACTCTGTGGTCGAAGTGGTCGGGGACGATCAAGCGCCTATGAGCATCCCCGATCCTCGTGTTGCTCTTGATGACGCTCGCGCCGAAGAGGCCGAGGCTAGAGCTGAAGCGGCGCTTCAGGAGGCTGAGGACGCCAAAGCGGCGCTCGGTCAATTGTGGCGTGACTACAAAAACAGCGGCTCCCGAGTGCTTAGGGAACGATTGATCATTCACTACTCGCCTTTGGTCAAGTATGTCGCTGGTCGTGTGGGAGTGGGTTTGCCTAGCAACATCGATCAAGCCGATCTGGTGTCGTACGGGATATTTGGCCTGATCGACGCTATCGATAAGTTCGACATCACGCGCGAGATCAAGTTCGAGACGTATGCGATTAACAGAATTCGTGGCGCGATCATTGACGAGCTGCGCAGTATCGACTGGATACCACGCTCGATCCGTACCAAAGCCCGAGATGTTGAACGTGCATATTCCGCATTGGAGGTCCGCTTCCAGCGGACTCCGAGCGAGACTGAAGTTGCCGCCGAGTTAGGCGTCACGATCGAAGCGCTGCGTCGAATTTTTAGCCAGGTGTCCTTCGTCAACGTTGTTGCCCTTGATGAGTTGCTTCACTTCGGTGGTGACAAGAGCGACAACATGACTTTGGGTGACGCACTCGTGGACGCGAAGGCCGAAGATCCAGTGTCGGTGTTCGAGGTCGAGGAGACCCGCTACATCTTGGCCGATTCGGTGGCGACGCTTCCTGAGCGAGAGAAGATCGTGATCACCCTCTACTACTACGAAGGCCTCACCCTCAATGAGATCGGTCAGGTGCTCGGTGTTACCGAGAGCCGCGCATGCCAACTTCATACCAAGGCTGTCATGCAGTTGCGAGCCAAGATGGCCGACCTCAATAGCTAAGTTCAGGGTTTGCGTCGGATCTTCCTGCGCCGCATTCTAACGCCGGTCGCGATGACCAGTCCTGCACCAGCACTTGCGGGTAGAGCTGCGCGATGGCTAGTTGTGCGCTGACGCGGATCTATAGCGACACCTCCTTCGTTCTGGCTCAGCATTTCGAAGTCTGAGTCGCTCACTGGCTTGAGCACCGGCGGATGGGATCGCAGGAGTCGTAGCGGGTTGAGATAAGTCTGCGACTCGATCAGGCCCCAGTGCAGGCAACGCTCGGAGCAATGCCCACCCGTGCCCAGGACACCGATGAACTCACCAGCAGAGACAACCTGACCGAGGACTACTGCGGAATCGACCGGCTCATAGGTAGTACGCAAGGAACCATGCGAGATCGTCACGACGCCGCGATCAACCACTCTTCCCGAGAACGACACGACTCCCTTGCCTGCGGCAACTACTGTTTGCCCGGCCCAGGCTCGGAGGTCGACGCCTCGGTGGCCGGCCAGCCATCGTTGCGCAGGCGGATCGAATCCCGCGACCACTGCAAGTGGCAACCCCACCGGACTCACCCATTGCCCGGTTGATCGATCGCTCGAGGCGAACGCATCAGGCGCCCCGATAGCCGAGGTCAGCCAAAGCAACACAAGCAGGGTCAAAAGCGCGAAGGATTGGACTGCGAGCTTCTTCATGCAGATCAGCTTGCCCGAGGTTGGTCGGGGTGAAAAGTCGTGTCGAGGGCGCCTGTGGATGACAACAAGACCTCGCTTCTTGTGCAAAGTCGCACCTTGCGCAGCCGAGCGAGAGACCAAACTCGTAGACTGTGCTGTGCACGGCGTGATGCGTCGTGACATTTCACCCCGTTACTGACTTTGTCTCCATGGAGATCGGTCGGCCGTGGTCGCTCGAGGTCTGGTGCTCATTGCATCAGCGGGTGCCCGGGCGGGGGACGGCTGGAGCCAAACGGTTTCCAGCAGCAACCGCAAGAGCCAGGCTGCTGCCTGCGCTCAAGGAGGATCATTCATGGCCGTCGTAACGATGCGCCAGCTCATGGAGTCAGGTGTCCACTTCGGACACCAGACCCGTCGCTGGAACCCGAAAATGAAGCGCTTCATCATGACTGAGCGCAACGGGATCTACATTGTGGATCTCAATCAGTCACTGACCTACCTCGACCGCTCCTACGAATTCGTTCGCGAGACAGTCGCCCACGGCGGCACAGTGCTCTTCGTAGGCACAAAGAAGCAGGCCCAGGAGGCCATCGAATCGCAGGCCACCCGCGTCGGGATGCCCTTCGTCAACCAGCGTTGGCTCGGTGGAATGCTCACCAACTTCCAGACCGTGCACAAGCGGCTTCAGCGCCTCAAGGACCTCGAAGAGATGGACCTTGACGACGTGGCGGCAAGCGGTGGACGCACCAAGAAGGAACTCCTCATGATGCGCCGTGAGAAGGAGAAGCTGACCCGCACCCTCGGTGGAATCCGCGATATGGGCAAGGTTCCTAGTGCTGTGTGGATTGTTGACACCAACAAGGAAGCACTTGCCGTCGCCGAGGCGCGAAAGCTCCACATTCCCGTGATCGCGATCCTGGACACCAACTGCGATCCAGATCTCGTTGATTACCCAGTTCCTGGCAACGACGACGCGATCCGCGCAGTCGGACTGTTGACCCGCGTGATGGCCGACGCCGTTGCCGAGGGCCTGATCGAGCGCGCTGGTGCTGCCAGCAAGACCGCAGGTGATGAAGATGCAGGCGAGGCTGGCGAACCGCTGCCCGAATGGGAGCGCGAGTTGCTTGGTGAAAGCCCAGCTGCGGAGGTCGCTGTTGCTGACATCGAGGCGGATGCTGCTGCCGAAGCCGTTGCCACGGATGCTGCTGCCGAAGCCGTTGCCACGGAAGCCGTTGTCACGGAAGCTGCTGCCGAAGAGGTAGTCACTGAAGAAGTAGCTCCCGAAGCGCCAGCTGAGGCTGTTGAGACCCCAGCGGTTACCGAAGTCCTAGAGGCTGCGGTTTCTGAAGATGCAGTTATCGAGTCGCAGGAGGCTAAGTAATGGCAGTCGCCGCTGCAGAAGTAAAGCGCCTACGTGAGCTCACCGGCGCCGGAATGATGGACTGCAAACGAGCTCTTGAAGAGGCCGAGGGGGACTTCGACAAGGCTGTCGAGCTTCTTCGGATCAAGGGAGCCAAGGATGTCGGCAAGCGTGCAAGCCGCGACGCTTCCAACGGTCTCGTGGTGGCTCACCTTGAGGGCACCGAGCACGGCGTTCTGCTAGAGCTCAACTGCGAGACTGACTTCGTCGCTAAGACTGAAGGTTTCCAAGGAATTGCGACTCAGATCTCGAGCTACATCGCGACTAACAAGCCAGATGATGTCGATGAATTGATGGCGGCAGAAATCGCGGCGGGTCAAACGATTCAGCAATTGATCGACGAGGCGAACGTGACCCTCGGCGAGAAGATTGAGATCAAGCGATTTGCGCGCTTCGATAAGGGCTCGGTATTTGTCTACCTCCACAAGCACGATCCAGCGTTGCCGCCGAGCGTTGGCGCATTGGTGGAGATCGACCAGGACAACGAAGAATTGGCCAAGGGCATTGCCCAGCACATCGCTGCCATGGCACCTCGTTACCTGAGTCGCGACGAAGTCCCAGCTGATGTCGTCGAGGCTGAGCGTCGCATCGCCGAGGAGACGGCACGTGAGGAGGGCAAACCCGAACAGGCTCTGCCCAAGATCATCGAGGGTCGTACCAACGGTTTCTTCAAGGATGCATGTCTGCTCGAGCAGTCATATGTGCGAGACAACAAGAAGACGATCAAGTCTTTGCTAGATGAGGCCGGTGCGCATGTGACTCGTTTCGCTCGCTTCAAGGTCGGCCAGGTCTAATCGTGGTTCCTGCTGTTCAGCCAACGCTTGACGGAACTGTCGAGCGTTGGCCGGATGTGCCCGAGCAGGGCTGGAATCGTGTGCTGCTCAAGCTCTCCGGTGAAGCTTTCGCAGGCGGCGGGGGCCTTGGTGTAGATCCCGATGTCGTATCGGCAATTGCGCGCCAGATCGCTGATGTCGTTCGCGACGGAACCGAGGTCGCTATCGTCATCGGCGGGGGCAACTACTTCCGTGGAGCCGAACTCTCCGAGCACGGCATGGATCGCTCACGTGCTGATTACATGGGCATGCTAGGCACAGTGATGAACTGCTTGGCGCTACAGGACTTCCTCGAGAAGGAAGGCGTCGGCACTCGCGTTCAGACCGCTATCACGATGGGCCAAGTCGCCGAACCCTATGTGCCCCGCCGCGCCATTCGGCACATGGAGAAGGGCCGGGTTGTCATTTTTGGTGCCGGCCTGGGGGCACCCTTTTTCTCTACCGACACATGCGCCGCGCAGCGCGCGTTGGAGACCTCCTGTGAGGTCGTGTTGATGGCTAAGGGCGTCGATGGTGTCTACAACGACGACCCGCGAAAGAATTCCGAAGCCACCCGATTCGATCGGTTGACCTACGACGATGTTTTGACACGCGACCTCAAAGTTGCTGACGCTACCGCGATTAGCTTGTGTCGGGACAATAGGATGCCGATCATTGTGTTCAACCTTATGGTTGAGGGCAATATCGCCCGCGCGACTGCTGGGGAACGAATCGGCACACTAGTTAACGCGAACGCTTGACCCCCAACCGTAAGCCGAGAGGAACTTGAGCACATTGATCGACGAGACCCTCTTTGAGGCAGAAGAAAAGATGGACAAGGCGATCGGCGTCGCGCGCGAGGACTTCGCGACGTTGCGCACAGGTCGTGCCAACCCGGCGATGTTCGCCAAGATCACTGTCGAGTACTACGGCACGATAACTCCGCTAAACCAGGTGGCATCGTTCCAGACGCCTGAAGCGCGGATGATCTTGATTACACCGTTCGACAAGTCGGCGATGAACGAAATTGAGCGAGCGATCAGAGACTCGAACTTGGGCGTTAATCCGACTAATGACGGCAAGCTGATTCGGGTTGTGCTCCCACAGCTCACCGAGGAGCGGCGCAAGGAATACGTCAAAGTCGCCAGGGCCAAGGCAGAGGACGCTCGGATCTCGATGCGTAGCGTCCGCCGCCACGCCAAAGACGAACTCGACAAGCTTCAGAAGGACGGCGATGTCGGCGAGGACGAGGTTCATCGCGCCGTCAAGCAACTCGACGATCTGACTGCCAAGCACGTCGCGCTTGTCGACGAGGTGCTCAAGCACAAAGAAGAAGAGCTACTCGAGGTCTGAGGTGGCGAACCCTTCCCCCCACGGGCCTAACCCGCCGGCAGAACCACCCGCTGATCCGGCAGCGGATAAGCACCCGAACGCAGGGCGTAACCTTCCTGTCGCCATTGGCGTCGGGGTGTTGCTCGGCGCGATCCTGCTTGGTTCGGTTCTGTTTTCAAAGCCGCTTTTTGTCGCTGTCATTCTGGCAGCGGTCCTAGTCGGCATCTGGGAGTTCAACAACGCCTTTCTGAACCGTGGAATTCGACTGGCTCGTACGCCGGTGTATGCCTCGGCGGTGCTCAGTTGTGTAACGAGCTACGTCTGGGGAATGCAGGCACAGCTCGCAGTATTCGGGTTCTCGATCATCGCCATTTTGATCTGGCGCATTCGGCGCGGGACTGAGGGCTATGTCAAGGACGTCACAGCGAGCGTTTTCGTCACGGCCTATCTGCCGTTCATGGTCGGTTTCGTCATCCTGTCTTTGGTTGCGCCCATGGGCCAACAGCGCGTCATTGTGTTCTTTGCACTCACAGTCTCAAGCGACATTGGCGGCTACATAGCCGGAGTGCTGTTCGGCAAACACCCGATCGCCAAACAGATCAGCCCCAAGAAATCTTGGGAAGGGTTTGCGGGCTCCATCGCGATGCAGGCCGCGGTCGGCGCTTGGTTATTCATCTGGTTCTTTGATGCTCCCTGGTGGCAGGGTGTATTAACCGGCATGATCATGACAGTTACAGCTACGGCTGGTGATTTCGCCGAGAGCGCTGTAAAGCGCGACCTCGGTGTGAAGGACATGAGTCAACTCGTTCCCGGCCACGGTGGACTAATGGACCGAATGGATTCCTTGATCCCCAATGCGTTCGTTTCTTGGGCCATGCTTACCCTGTTCTTGGGCTCTTAACTTCTGGGCTCGTCGGTCAACAGTCTCGAGACGAGTGCAATGACATCATCTGACCTGCCGATGCCAGTAAGAAAAACTTTCACCGAGCGAGAGGCAACCTCACGCGGTGCCAAGCCACCACAGCACCTGTCTGACCTCGACGCCGCTGAGCGTCGCGACGCCATCAAAGGACTTGGGCTGCCGCCATTTCGGGCAGACCAAGTGTCGCGACAATGGTTCGGTCGCCTAGCCGATGACACCGATACCTGGACCGATATTCCCGGACCTGCTCGCGAGAAGTTGCGCGAGCAGCTGTTGCCTGAATTGCTGACTCCGGTTCGGCAATTGACGTGTGACAAGGGCAAGACAGTCAAGTCCGTCTGGCGCCTGCACGATGGGGCGATGGTGGAGAGCGTGTTGATGCGTTATCCCAACCGAGTCACGATGTGTGTGTCGAGTCAGGCCGGCTGCGGGATGAATTGTCCGTTCTGCGCCACTGGACAGGCGGGCCTCACCCGCAACATGTCGACGGCTGAGATCGTTGAGCAGGTGATGGCCGGAGCTCGCGCCTTGGCTCGCGGCGAGATTGCAGGTGGGCCAGGTCGCGTCTCGAATGTTGTGCTCATGGGTATGGGCGAGCCAATGGCCAACTACAAGTCAGTGATCAAGGCGTTGCGGATTCTGACAGCCGAGGCCCCAGGTGGGCTGGGGCTCTCAGCACGGGGAATCACTGTGTCAACGGTTGGTTTGGTGCCCAGGATTCGACAACTTGCCGACGAGGGCTTGCCTTTTACTTTGGCTGTGTCCCTGCACGCACCGGATGACGAATTGCGCAACGAACTTGTTCCGATCAACAACCGTTTCCCGGTCGCCGAAGTCATGGATGCTGCCTGGGAGTATGCCGATAAGACAAACCGCCGGGTCTCGATCGAGTACGCGATGATCAAGGACATCAACGATCAGGAAGAGCGCGCAGACATGCTTGGTCGGCTGTTGTCTGGTCGCCTGGCTCACGTGAACCTCATTCCACTGAACCCGACTCCAGGATCGAAGTGGACAGCTTCGCGCCAGGAATCTGAGGACGCATTCGTGCGTCGGCTGGAGCGACACAAAGTGCGAGTCACAGTCCGCGACACGCGGGGACGGGAGATAGACGGGGCCTGTGGGCAACTCGCCGCCACCACTGCCTGATTCGAAAAGGCGTGCTGATTCGAGAAGACGTGAGCCTGCGCACGTCCAGGAATGGGCCGCTATGTTACTGGCGTTGCTGCAGGTATGGCTCACTATCGAACGACAGTCGCATCCACCGCTTCGTCCGATCAGGCATTTGACTTGATTGGCAACTTCGCCAGAATCGCCGAGTGGGATCCAGGCGTTTCGGAATCGAAGCGACTTGATAGCGGTCCGCTAGGCGTCGGGTCGACATTCGAAGTGATCACGGTGATGGGCCCGCGAAAGTTGCCGTTGACTTACGAAGTCCTCGAATTCACAGCTGGTGAGCGGATCGTCCTGCAGGCCCAAACTTCGGACTTCGTGTCCTACGACGTGATCACAGTGGAAGCGACCCCCGAGGGTTCGGAGCTCACCTATGACGCGGACCTCGCAATGAAGGGCTATCGACGAATTTTCGACCTCGGCTTGACAGCGCTGTTCCAAGTGATCGGCCGCCGAGCTGAGGCCGGAATGCGCCGTGAATTGGCAAGGCAAGGCTGATGGGTCCTAAACAGATCTTGACCGGTGTCGCTGACAGTCTGCTTGAGTTGACTGTTGCACCGAGCTTCTCTCGAGTCGGCTACCTGGCGCGGCGGCGAATGTTCGACTGGCAGCCCTTGCCAGGGGCTGCGGGCAAAGTGGTTGTTGTAACCGGTGCGACATCCGGACTTGGTCGCGCGGCGGCGACCGAACTCAGTGCCCATGGCGCGCTGGTCACGATCGTCGGGCGCGATCAGCGACGGACCGAGGTCTCAGCCGACCAGATCGCCGAGAGCACAGGCAACAAAGTCGCCACCGTCATCGCAGACATGTCAGATCTCACCGGTGTGAAGGCAGCTGCGGAGCAAATCGCTACCTACCCGCGACTTGATGCGCTCATCCACAACGCTGGTGCGCTACTCAACGAGTACACTCAAGCGGTTGGGGGTCACGAGATGACCTTTTCCGCGCATGTCCTGGGACCGCACTTGATGACCAATACTCTCTTGCCGTTGTTGGCAGCCACTGACGGGTCGCGGGTCATCACCGTGACCTCTGGAGGGATGTATGCCGAGAAACTCAACATGGACGCAGTGGAAATGGGACGCGAAGGGTATGACGGAGTGCGCGCCTATGCACGTGCTAAGCGGGCACAGGTTGTCCTCAATCAACAGTGGGCAATTCGCCACGGCCAGGAAAGCTTGTTTCATGCGACGCACCCAGGTTGGGCCGATACCCCCGGGGTTGTTGAATCGCTTCCAGGCTTCCACAAGGTGATGGGGCCATTCTTGCGCAACCCGCAACAGGGTGCCGACACGATGGAGTGGTTGGCCACCTCCCCAGAGCCGCTGCGCAGCAACGGCCTGCTGTGGCTCGATCGCGCGCCGCGACCGACTTCGAAACTGCCATGGACCCGCACAAGCGATGCTGATGCGGCGGCCTTATGGGAACTGGTTGACTCATTGGCGCTTGGTTAGTCGACGGTAGGCGACAATGTGTCTGTGACTAGCGACAGCCCAGTGAGCAATGGCGCCCCAGTGAGCAGAACTGTCGTTCTACTAGGCAGCACCGGTTCTATTGGTACCCAGGCGCTAGACATCATCGCTCGCAATCCTGACCGTTTCGAGGTGGTTGGCCTCGCAGCCGGTGGGTCGGACCTGCGTTTGCTAGCCCAGCAGGCTCTCGACACAGGCGCGCAGATCGTCGGGGTGGCCCGACCCGACACAGCTATCGAGCTGGCGTTACTCATTGATGAAGAAGCTCGTTCACGCAAGCTGAAACCGGGGACTTTCACGATTCCCCAAGTCCTGTCTGGCCCCGAGGCCGCGAGCACGATCGCCGGGCTCGGGGTTGACGTTGTGCTCAACGGGATGACCGGCTCGGTCGGCTTGCCAGCGACCCTGGCTGCACTCGAAGCTGGTTCGCTCCTGGCGCTGGCGAACAAGGAGTCGCTCGTTGTCGGAGGGTCACTAGTCACCGGCTCGGCCCAGCCCGGCCAAATCGTTCCGGTCGACTCCGAACACTCGGCTTTGGCGCAGTGTCTGCGTGCCGGCTCCGCGGGCGAAGTTCGACGGCTCGTCATCACTGCCTCCGGCGGGCCCTTCCGCGGCTGGACCTCTGAGCAGTTACGCGATGTCACACCCGAGCAGGCACTCGCGCACCCAACGTGGGAAATGGGGCCCGTCGTGACGATCAACTCAGCGACCTTGGTCAACAAGGGCCTTGAGATTATCGAGGCACACCTGCTGTTCGGAATTCCCTTCGATCGGATCGACGCTGTCGTGCATCCCCAATCCGTCATTCACTCGATGGTGGAGTTCGTCGATGGCTCCACGATCGCTCAAGTAAGTCCGCCGGATATGCGCCTGCCAATCGCGCTGGGCCTGGGCTGGCCTGACCGAGTTGCCGATGCGTCATCGGCGTGCGACTGGACCAAAGCAGGGCAGTGGACGTTCGAACCGCTTGATGAAGTCGCTTTCCCGGCCATCAGGCTCGCTCGCGAAGTCGGGGAGCTTGCCGGTACCGCGCCGGCAGTATTCAACGCCGCCAATGAGGTTGCAGTCGAGTTGTTTCTCGCCGGTGACCTGAGCTTCCCGGCAATTGTCGGTACTGTCGAGTCTGTTGTTCATGAACATGTGGGATCCGCGCTGGTCCCTGATGCGTCTTTGACATTAGAAGCGGTTCTTGCTGCCGAAACCTGGGCCCGCGCCGCTGCCAGGGAATTCGCAGCGGCGAATGCCTAGACCGACGTTCGAAGGAGACAAGAGCTAGTGCTATTCATCGTTGGAATTGTCGCCTTCGCCTTTGCCATCCTCTTTTCGATCGCCTGGCACGAACTCGGGCACATGCTTCCTGCAAAGAAGTTCGGGGTCAAGGTCACCCAATACATGGTCGGATTCGGTCCCACTATGTGGTCCAAGCACAAAGGCGAGACTGAGTACGGGGTCAAGTGGATTCCATTCGGCGGCTATATCCGCATGATCGGTATGTTCCCTCCCGGCCCTGATGGCACAGTCCGCGCATCGAGTACGGGTCGCCTCGCGACCATGATTGAGGAAGCGCGATCCGACGCCCAAGCCGAGGTTCTGACCCCTGAAGACGAGAAGCGCACTTTCTACAACCTCACGGTGCCGAAGAAGATGGTCGTCATGCTCGGCGGCCCAGTGATGAACCTGATCCTCGCGACCATCCTGTTCAGCATCGTGATGGTCGGTTTTGGCACTCCAGCCCAAACTCTGAAGGTCTCAGAAGTCTCTCCGTGCACACCTACGGTAAGCAGCCCTACTGGGCAATGCGTCAGTGGTTCGGTCCCGAGCCCCGCGGCAGGCTCGGGGTTAGAAGCTGGTGACGTCGTCACGGCCTACAACGGGACACAGGTCAGCAGTTGGGACGATATGTCGGCCCTGGTGCGAGCCAGTTCAGCTGGTCCGGCAACTATCACCGTCGACCGAAACGGTCAGCCGATTACCCTCACTGCCCAGATCCAGGTCGCTAATCGACCTGTCGTAAAGGACGGTCAACCCACAAGTCAGGTTGCCCCCCAAGGTTTCTTTGGGATGTCCCCCACACGAGTTCTGCAGCGCCAACCAATCACCGCCGTGCCAGGGCAAATGTGGAGCCTAAGTATCCGCACCGGCGAAGCAGTGATCGCGATCCCCAGCAAGATGCTCGGCGTCGCCAAGGCCGCTTTCGGGAATTCGCCTCGCGACCCTAACGGCCCTGTCGGCGTGGTCGGAGTCACCCGCATCAGTGGTGAGGTCGCCGCTGCCAAGGAAGTGCCGGTGCAGTGGCGGGTAGCGCAGTTCCTGGGCCTGATCGCGTCGCTTAACTTGTTCTTGTTCCTGTTCAATTTGATCCCGTTACTGCCCCTTGATGGTGGCCACGTCGCCGGAGCACTTTGGGAAGGCGTGCGCCGTCAGATCGCCAAGTTGCGTCATCGACCCGATCCCGGCCCGGTTGACGTAGCGCGGTTGCTTCCAGTGGCCTACGTGATGGCGTTCTTCCTCGTCGGCATGAGCGCTTTGCTGCTGTACGCAGACGTCGTGAACCCAGTTCGCCTGCGTGGCTAGGGCAAAACCGTACAGTTGGTGTATTCGCGTAGTACAGGGAGGATACTGATTCCATGAGTGTTGCCTTAGGCATGCCTGAACTGCCTCCACCGACCCTGGCGCCCCGGCGAAAGACCCGCCAACTGACGCTGCGCCACCCAACCCATCCGGTGCTCGTTGGTGGGGACGCGCCGATCAGCGTGCAGTCAATGGCCACCACAGTCACAGCTGATGTGGATGCCACGTTGCAACAGATCGCTCAGCTCACAGCTACAGGTTGTCAGGTTGTGCGAGTAGCAGTCCCGAGCCAGGATGACGCCGAGGCGCTTGCGCAGATCGCCAAGAAATCTGGCATCCCAGTGATCGCTGATATTCACTTCCAGCCCAAGTACATCTTTGCGGCGATTGATGCTGGCTGCGCAGCAGTGAGGGTCAACCCCGGCAACATCAAAGAGTTCGACGGCCGCGTAAAAGAGATCGCTATCGCAGCGCGGGAGACCGGCACCCCGATTCGGATCGGAGTCAACGCAGGCTCCCTCGACAAGCGGATCATGGAGAAGTACGGCAAGGCGACACCTGAGGCGCTCGTCGAGTCGGCCATGTGGGAGGCCAGCCTGTTCGAAGAACACGACTTCCGCGACATGAAGATTTCGGTCAAGCATCACGATCCGGTGGTTATGGTGCGGGCGTATGAGCTGTTGTCCGAGCAGTGCGACTACCCGTTGCACCTCGGTGTCACTGAAGCTGGCCCACTATTCCAAGGGACCATCAAGTCAGCAGTCGCCTTCGGGGCTTTGTTGAGCAAGGGGATCGGTGACACCATCCGTGTTTCGCTATCCGCTCCACCTGAAGAAGAGGTGAAGGTCGGCTTAGCGATTCTTGAGGCGCTGAACTTGCGCGAGCGCGGCCTAGAGATCGTGTCGTGCCCGTCATGTGGACGCGCACAGGTCGATGTTTACACCCTCGCCGAGCAAGTAACAGCTGGTTTGGAAGGTCTCGATGTTCCGCTGCGTGTTGCAGTGATGGGTTGCGTCGTGAACGGACCAGGTGAAGCACGCGACGCTGACCTTGGTGTGGCATCGGGCAACGGGAAAGGCCAGATATTCGTGAAGGGTCAGGTCATCAAGACTGTGCCCGAGGCACTGATCGTCGAGACGCTGATCGAAGAAGCAATGAAGTTGGCCGAGTTGGCCGGGGCAGACTCATCGGAAGGTGCCGTGAATGACGCTGTCGGTCCCACGGTCACAGTCAGCTGATTCCTCAGGCTCAGCACTTCGAGTCCTCACGAACGACGATTGGCGCGACTTTATCCGCCTCATCAGCACCGATCCGGATGCGTACTGCGTCGTTGGCGAACGCACTGCTCGCGGTCTGAATTCTCAAACAGCCGGAGGAGTGACATTGGGCTGGTTCGTTGATGACAGGCTGACGAGCGCGATCTTTGTCGGTCCTAATGTGATCCCGATCGAGACTTCGCAACCTGCGCGCCGAGCCTTCGCCGAGCGAATGGCGATCATGGGTCGACGCAGCTCTGCCATCGTTGGCTATCGCGAAGAAGTGTTGGACCTTTGGTCGATGCTTGAGGACTCGTGGGGGCAAGCGCGAGACGTTCGCGCTAACCAACCGCTGATGACTGTGATCGACAACAGTGCCGCTGTTGCTGACTTGCGCGTCCGTGCGGTAGAGCCAGTAGAAGTCGATGCATTGCTCGGACCTTCGATAGCCATGTTTGAGGAAGAAGTGGGCGTCTCGCCTGTGGCCGGTGGGCGTGGAGCGAGTTATCGGGCCAGACTCAGCTCAGCCATCAGGGCCGGGCAGGTCTATGCGGTGATCTCTGATGGTGAGGTGCTATTCAAAGCCGAAGTCGGCGCAGTCAGTCGCGACTGTGCTCAGATCCAAGGCGTCTGGGTCCAGCCCCGTCTGCGCGGATCGGGTATCTGCGCTCCAGCTATGGCCCGAGTCGTCGAGTTGGTGCTACGCGATCACGCGCCACGGGCTTGTTTGTACGCCAACCATCACAACGTCGCGGCCCTGCGGTGCTACGCCAATGTTGGGTTTCGGCAAGTGGGGACGTTCGCGACAGTCCTGTTCTGACGAATCGCGAGCCGGTCTGGCAAACACAGGCGATACCCTGAGTGTTCACCCCTATTGAGGAGCTTGCGTTGCTACTTCGGATGTCGACTTTGTTCTTGCGAACCCTGCGACAAGATCCTGCCGATGCCGAGGTGCCGAGCCATAAGTTGTTGGTGCGGGCGGGCTACGTCCGTCGAGTCTCTCCGGGAGTTTTCACCTGGTTGCCGCTGGGCTACATCGTGCTACGCAACGTAGAGCGCATTGTCCGTGAAGAGATGAACGCCTCAGGCGCCCAAGAGGTCCACTTCCCGGCATTGCTGCCACGAGAGGCCTACGAGACGACGGGCAGATGGACCGAGTACGGGGACAACTTGTTCCGACTCAAGGACCGCAAGGATGCCGAGTACCTCCTTGGTCCTACCCACGAAGAGATGTTCACCTTGCTGGTGAGAAGTGAGTACTCCTCGTACAAGGATCTTCCGGTTTCGCTGTATCAAATTCAGACTAAGTACCGCGATGAAGCCAGGCCACGCGCTGGCATCCTGCGCGGTCGTGAGTTCGTCATGAAGGACTCGTACTCGTTCGATATCGATGACGAGGGTCTTGCCAAGAGCTACCAGACGCACCGCGACGCCTATGAGGCGACGTTCTCTCGACTTGGTCTTGACTACGTGATCGTGGCAGCGCAGGCCGGGGCGATGGGGGGCTCGGTCAGTGAGGAGTTCCTCGCACCGTGTGAGAACGGTGAAGACACTTATGTGAGCTGCCCGGCATGCGGTTATGCGGCCAACGTCGAGGCGATGATCACCACAGTTCCCAGTGAGGTTGACGCCAGCGACGTTCCGCCATCTGCTGCCCAGCCAACGCCGGATTCGGGAACCATCGAACAACTCGTCGACCTTTCCAACGCCACTGAATCACTGCGCCGCGCAGATCGCGACTGGAAAGCCGCAGACACCTTGAAGAATGTCGTGCTGATGGTCGACAGTCCAGATGCTGACTCCTACCCGCTGGTGATCGGTCTGCCTGGTGATCGCGAGGTGGATCTCAAGCGAGTGGAAGCTGTCTTGTCACCGTCGGAGATTCGGCCATTCGAAGAAGCCGACTTCGCGAAGTTCCCAGCGCTGGTACGCGGCTACATCGGCCCACAGGTACTTGGTGAAGACAATACTGCCGGTATTCGGTACCTGCTTGATCCACGTGTAGTTCCTGGAACCCGGTGGATCAGTGGCGCCAACGTCGCTGGGCAACACGCGTACGACCTGGTGGCAGGCCGGGACTTCACTGCCGACGGGACAATCGAAGCTGCCCAAGTGCGAGCAGGGGACTTGTGTCCCACCTGCGGCGAGGCAATCGAGATCGCCCGTGGCATCGAGATTGGTCACATCTTCCAACTCGGCCAAAAATATGCCAAGGCGTTAGACCTGCAGGTGCTAGATCAGAATGGCAAGCGTGTTGTTGTAACAATGGGTTCTTATGGCATCGGTGTCTCGCGAGCAGTCGCCGCGATCGCCGAGCAGAGCCACGATGACTCAGGCTTGATTTGGCCGCGGGAGATCTCACCTGCCGACGTTCATGTCCTTGCTACTGGTAAGGACCGCGAGGTGTTCGCCAAAGCCGAGCACATCGTTTCCCAGCTCGTTGCTGACGGAATTCGGGTGCTGTTCGATGACCGATGGGGAGTCTCCCCCGGGGTCAAGTTCAACGATTCTGAGCTCATTGGCGTGCCCACGGTGGTCGTGGTCGGCAGGGGACTGGCCGATGGTGTCGTTGAATTGCGCGACCGTCGATCTGGGGATCGCACAGACGTCCCAGTTGAAGACGCCGCCACTGTGATTGCTGCAGCCTGCCGTTAGCTCGGGTGATTAGAGCAGGGGTAGGAGCCTAGTTCCTACCTCGGATATGTAGCTCACGGGATCTCCGCTGCTGGGCATCAGTTGCGCTGCGGTGATTCCGACCTCGGCAAACGAAGCAAGCTCGGCGGCGAGCGCGCTGGCGTCCGAAATTGGGCTGCCTGAGCCGACATACAAGATGGTCTTGCGAATGCTGTCGTAGTTACGACCTTCCCGCTCGCAGTGATCGCGCAAAATCTGAAGTTTCGCGGCGATAGCGGCGGCAGACACTTCCCGCCGGCGAACATATTCGTCGCGTCGGCGTATTCGGCCACGAGTCGCAGCGTCCTCTTTTCACCGGATCCGGTCGCGTGATCGTCTGTGGGTTTTTCAATGTCTCGCCAAGCTCGTAATGCTTGCCTTGGTACGGCCCGTTATTGTCGCTCCAAATTTGGAGCACGATTTGCAACGTTTCCTCGAGACGCTCGAATCGCTGCTTCAGAGGTGGAAACTCGACGCCGAGGCCTCTGTGTTCGCGTTCGTACCAGGCGGCCCCAATTCCCAATGCCGCGCGACCACCTGAGAGCACGTCCAGGGTGGTTACGATCTTGGCTAATAGGCCAGGATGGCGATAGGTGACACCGGTTACCAGGGTCTGCAGTTCCACCGTAGATGTTCTGTCGGCCAGGAATGCCAGCCCAGAGTATCCCTCCAACATCGGCGCGTCAGGCCCGCCTGCAAACTCCATCTGGAAGTAGTGATCCATCAGCGAGATGTTCGAGATACCCGAGTATTCAGCTGCCGCAGCCACGTCAATCAATGCGGACCGCAGAGCACTTGGGTCGACCGGAACCGCAAAGTCGGCTGGGTGGATTCCGATACGCATGACTGCCTCGAAGATGGTCTACTCCGAAACTGGACGTTCAACTCCGAAACTTCACGGGCCGGGGAATGCTTGGGACGATGCTCCCCAGCTCATTGCTCGTCGGGTACACGCTTGCGCATTCTTGATTGCCCAAATGCGTTGGGCATCGTCAGTCTGCGTGGTTACATCTGACCAGGACCCCGCCAACGCCAGCTCGACTTGCACGGCAAGGGCCTTAGCGGAGCGCGCATTGGTGACAGGCGTTGTCGGTTGGTAGGCCGGCGCAGGGGGAGCAGGTGTGACCCCAGACGCTGACAGCTTCGCTCGCAATTCATCCCGGAGTTGTCTGTGAGCGTCGAGGTCCGTTCGGGCTTGTGGCTGTTGCGCAGATGACAGGTGTGAGCCGATCAACCCGTACGCGTAGGTCGCTGCGTACTCGGCATCGAGCGCCTCGGCGAGGGTGTCGCTCACGACTTGGCCGCCAATTCGATGGCATGCATGAGCTCTGAGCAGGAGATAAGCGACAAGGTTCTGCGTAGCTCTTGGTCCCCGGCGGCTTCACATGAGAGCGCGCGGGCCTTGCTTGCTTTGCGTTCAGCCGCCGCCAGACTTGCCAGTTCGTTAGCTGATGACTTGCTGCCCTCAATTGCTGTCTCGCCCTGATTGATCGGGGGCGCGCCCATCGCTTTGAGATGCTCAACGTGTTGGTCGCGAATTGCAGTGAGGGTGTTGGCGACGTTCGGGAACGCCGCTATAGCTGAGGAGTACCGATTGATCAAGGCCTGCTCCTCCAGAGCTACCTGCGAGCGCAACTGATCATCGGGATTTGGCGGCGAGGGTTTGTCCGACCCGCACCCCGCCAACGCCGGAACTGCCGGGATCGCTATAACTGCAACAGTCGCAGCCCGAATCACCTGTCGGCGAGTCAGCCGTTGATGCGCCGGGGTCACCGCTAAAGGATAGACCCGCCCCGGCGATTGGCGTTGAGACCTACCTCGTTGGCGGATGCCACCGCACACCCTAGACTGTGAAGACCAACTACATCGAGGAGTACCCGTGGCGCCCGCCTCAATGGACAAGATTCAGGCGTTACTGACGCCGGTGGTGGAGCAGCTCGGCTTCGACCTTGAGGCTGTGGAAATCACCAGAGCTGGTAACCGCAGTGCGATCGCAGTGATTGTCGATCGTGATGGCGGGATTGACCTCGATGTTGTCGCGAGTGTCTCCCGTGCCGTGTCCGAGGTTCTTGACGAATCTGATCTGTCTGGTACGACGGCCTATGTATTGGAAGTCAGTTCCCCCGGAATCAGCAGGCCGCTGAGCCTGGCGCGTCACTGGCGCCGCAACGTCAGCCGACTAGTTGAAGTCGCCCGCACTGACGGCTCCGCGGTCACTGGCCGGATCATTGCCGCTGATGAAGAATCGGTGGAGCTCGAGCGACCAGAGGGCAACATAACGATTCCATTCGTTCAGGTAGACCGAGCGATCGTCCAGATTGAATTTAACCGACGAGGGGGCGAGGACAACTGATGGACATCGATGTTGGCGCACTAACGGCCGTGGTTAACGAGCGGGGCATTCAACTCGACCGCGTCGTAGCCACGATTGAGCAGGCTCTACTGGTCGCCTACCACCACACCCCGGGTGCGAAGACCCAAGCACGGGTTGAACTCGACCGCAAGTCCGGGCACGTCACGGTCTTTGCCATCGATGAGGGAGAAGAAGGCGACGAACCTCGTGAGTTCGAGGACACTCCGGAGAACTTCGGTCGCATCGCCGCCACCACTGCTCGCAACGTTTTGATGCAGCGACTGCGTGAAGCCAATGACGACGTGACCTTTGAGGAGTTCGTCGGAATTGAGGGCCAAGTTGTCTCTGGCCTAGTAGCGCAGAATCGCGATCGTTCGGTAGTACTTGTCGAGCTTGGCAAGATCGAGGGAACCATTCCCTCAGCTGAGCAGGTTCCTACCGACAGCTACGAGCACGGGACTCGCATCAAGTGTCACGTGGTATCGGTCAAGCGCGGTGTGAAGGCACCTCAGGTAACTTTGTCGCGCACGCACCCAGAGTTAGTTCGCGGGTTGTTCAAACTCGAAGTCCCAGAAATCGCCGATGGCACAGTCGAGATCGTGGCTATTGCTCGCGAGGCTGGCCACCGTAGCAAGATTGCTGTCAAAGCGACTATCCCCGAGGTCAACGCCAAGGGCGCGTGCATCGGCCCGATGGGTCAGCGGGTTCGTGCGATCACCAACGAACTGCAGGGCGAGAAGATCGATATCATCGATTGGGATGAGGATCCGGCTACATTCGTCGGCCATGCGCTATCTCCGGCCAGGGTCACTAGCGTGACTGTCGTGGACGAGGAGACGCGATCTGCGCGCGTTGTCGTGCCCGACTACCAACTGTCGTTGGCAATTGGGCGTGACGGCCAGAATGCGCGGCTAGCTGCCAGGCTCACGGGTTGGCGTATCGATATCCACTCCGACGCCGAAGCCCCGGATTCAGCTGATCAGAATGTGGCAAGCGACACATTCAGCGAGGCTGAACCGATAGGTGAATGACCCGCGGCGCTTGACAGGAGTAGACTCAGCGATGGCTGCGCAGCAATCAGCGCCGGATTCAACAAAACAACCCACTCGCACGTGTGTGGGTTGTCGGCGCCGAGAGCGCAAAGCTGATTTGGTTCGTCTCGTCGCGAACGGGGATCAAGTGATCGTCGACTCGCGCGCTCAGCTACCTGGCCGAGGTGCATACGTGCACCCCAGCAGGAGTTGTATCGAGGCGGGGCTCGGGCGTCGAGCGATAGAACGTGGTTTGCGTATGCGACCACTGATCGATACGACGACGCTGGCGCAGTTTGCAGACCAAATCGACCACCAGACCTTAGCGAAGTTCAGGAGCAGTGGGATGAACGCTCGATGAGTGCAACACGATGAACCAGCACCTGCACACTTAACGGTCCGGCGACTTCTCCGGGCCAGGACGGAGAACTGTGGCCAAGACCCGGGTTTACGAGGTCGCCAAAGAGTTAGGGATTGACAGCAAGACTGCAGTTGCAAAACTGCAGGAGATGGGTGAATTCGTTAAATCAGCCTCATCCACGATTGAGCCTCCTGTGGCTCGCAAACTTCGTGATGCCTTCCCAGATGCACCAGAGCCGAAGCCTGCTAAGAAGGCTCCGGCGAAGAAAGCCGCAGCGAAGGCAGAAGCTTCAGTGGCCGATGCCGCTGTTGACGCCTCCGTTGAGGCACCGGCGGCACCAAAAGCGCCAGCCAAACCAGCGCCCAAGACACCAGCGTCGAGTGCCACTCCAGCTGGCCCTGTGCGACCGACGGCGTCCGAGCAAGCGGCCGAACCGGTTGCAGCTTCACCGGCAACACCGACTGCGCCGCCAGTTCCCTCCACGACTGAGGTTGCCGCACCCGCAGCAGCAGCTACACCGGAGGCCCCGGCAACTCAGGCGCCGGCAACACCAAGCCCAGCACCACAGGCCCCACGGCCGACGGGTCCGCGTCCAGGTAACAACCCATTCTCATCCGGCGGCGGCTCAGGTATGCGCCAAGCCGGTCCGCGCCCAGGTAACAACCCATTCTCTTCTGGTGGCAGTTCAGGTATGCAGCGTCCGGGGGTTCCCGGAGCACCGCGACCCAACCCAGGTTCCATGCCGCCTCGGCCCCAAGCCCGCCCCGGCCCCAGCGCACGACCAGGGCAGCGCCCAGGTCCTGGCGGTCGTCCAGCGCCCGGTGGGCGTCCCACGACTGGTGCCCCCGGTCAAGGTCGCCCCTCAGGTCCCAGTGGCGGTGCGCCAGGAGGTGCCCGTCCCGCTGGAGGCGGAAGTAACTTCGGTCCGAACCGACCCCCAGGTGGTGGCGGTCGCCCCGGTGGTCCCGGCGGCGGCGGAGCCCCAGGCGCTTTCGGTGGTCGTGGTGGTGGACGTCCCGGTGGACGCCCGGCACGTGGACGCAAGTCCAAGCGGGCGAAGCGTCAAGAGTTTGACAACATGGCGGCGCCCACGATGGGTGGTGCCGCTGTCCCGATGGGCAACGGCCAGAAGATCATCTTGCCGCGTGGTGCTTCACTGACCGACTTTGCCGACAAAATTGGCGCGAATCCGGCATCACTGGTTTCGGTGCTGTTCAAGCTCGGCGAAATGGTCACGGCCACGGAGTCAGTCAATGACGACACCATGGCGTTGCTCGGCGTCGAACTGAACTACGAAGTTCAGATCGTCTCGCCAGAGGATGAGGATCGCGAATTACTCGAGGCGTTCAATATCGAGTTCGGCGAAGACTCCGGTGAGGAGTCCGAACTCGTCGCCCGCGCGCCAGTTGTCACGGTCATGGGCCACGTCGATCACGGTAAGACTCGTCTGCTCGATGCCATCCGTGACACCAAGCTCGCCGAGCGCGAGGCGGGTGGGATCACCCAGCACATTGGTGCCTACCAAATCGTTGCCCACGAGGACACCGACCAGCCACGGCCGATCACGTTCATCGATACTCCCGGTCACGAGGCTTTCACGGCCATGCGTGCACGTGGAGCGAAGGTGACCGATATCGCGATCTTGGTCGTCGCAGCCGATGACGGTGTTAAGCCACAGACGATTGAGGCGCTTAACCACGCACAGGCTGCAGACGTACCGATCGTGGTTGCCGTTAACAAGATCGATAAGGAAGGTGCTGATCCGGCGAAGGTCCGCGGTCAGCTCACCGAGTACGGCCTGGTTGCCGAGGAGTACGGCGGCGACACGATGTTCGTTGACGTCTCGGCCAAGCAAGGCATTGGTATCGAAGAGCTCCTTGATGCAGTGCTGTTGACTGCCGATGCTTCCCTGGACTTGCGTGCTAACCCCAATCAGGACGCTCAGGGTGTCGCAATCGAAGCGCACCTCGACCGTGGTCGTGGGCCGGTCGCAACCGTGTTGGTTCAGCGCGGAACGTTGCGACCTGGTGTGTCGATCGTTGCTGGTGGAGCCTTCGGGCGCGTTCGAGCAATGCTCGATGAGAACGGCGATGTTGTCGATGAGGCTCTGCCTTCGCGTCCGGTCATGGTGCTTGGGCTGACATCGGTTCCCGGGGCGGGCGACTCCTTCCTCGTTGTTGATGAGGACCGAACAGCGCGCCAGATCGCTCAGACCCGCCAGCATCGCGAGCGAAATGCCCAACTTGCCAAGCGTCGTGGACGTCGCACGCTCGAGGACTTCCTCAAGACACTGGAGTCCGGCGAGGTTCAAGAGCTCAACCTCATCCTCAAGGGCGACGTGTCCGGTTCGGTCGAGGCACTCGAAGATGCGCTACTCAAGATTGATGTTGGCGAAGAGGTATCGCTGCGCATCATTGACCGTGGAGTCGGCGCTATTACCGAGACCAACGTCAACTTGGCTGTTGCATCTGATGCCGTCATCATCGGCTTCAACGTCCGACCCGAGGGCAAGGCCAGAGAGCTGGCTGATCGAGAAGCAGTGGATATTCGCTACTACTCGGTTATCTACCAGGCCATCGACGAGGTTGAGGCAGCGCTAACCGGCCTCCTCAAGCCCGAGTACGAAGAGGCAACACTGGGATCGGCCGAGGTCCGCGAGGTATTCCGATCCAGCAAGTTTGGAAACATCGCAGGTTGCATCGTTCGCGATGGCTTGATCCGCCGCAATGCTTCAGCGCGCTTGACGCGCGACGGCATTGTTGTTGCTGACAATCTCAAGGTGGAATCCCTGAAGCGATTCAAGGATGATGCAACTGAGGTTAAGGATGGCTACGAGTGCGGTATCGGTCTTGGCTCATACAACGATGTCAAGGTCGATGACGTGATCGAGGTCTACGAGATGCGCGAGAAGCCGAGGAGCTAGTCAAGTGGCACTAAGCGACGAATCCCCACGGGCACGCAAACTCGCTGATCGAATCAAGGTGATCGTGGCTGAGATGCTCGAGCGTCGGATCAAGGATCCGCGCTTGGGCTTCATCACGGTCACCGATGCCTACGTCACCAATGACCTACGAGAAGCGACTGTCTTCTACACGGTGTTGGGCGACGACGTCGAACAGCAGTCGACCAAGATGGCGTTGGAGTCTGCCAAAGGCGTGCTGCGCAGTGAGGTCGGAAAGCAGACAGGTGTGAAGTTCACCCCGACGCTGGCTTTTATCGCCGATGCAGTTCCCGAGAGCGCGCGTCAGATGGAAGAGCTGATCAAGAAAGCCCGTGCATCTGATGAGAAGCTGCAGAGACGCTCGTCGGGGGCGACTTTTGCTGGCGATCCAGACCCGTATCGAGTGCCGCGCGAGATCGACAAGCAGGCACCCGAGCAATGACCTGGGAGCAGGCGCCGAGGGAGGCTGACTGGCAGCGACTGATCGATGCGTTGCGGGTTGCTGAGTCGGTTGTTCTCGTCGCGCACGTCAACCCTGATGGGGATGCCTTGGGCTCGGCTCTTGCCGCTGGCCTGGCTATGCGGTCACAGGGAATACCGGCTGTTGTCACCTACGATGAGTCACCGTTTCGGCTGCCCTCGTCTCTGGGTTGGTTACCGGGCGAGGGCGTACTCATGGCTCCTGATCAACTCCCGGATCAGGTCGATGTTGTGGTGAGCTTCGATGCTGGGTCCCTCGACCGACTTGGCTGCCTTGGTGCCTTGGGTGATAGCGCTGGTCTGTTCGTTGGGATCGACCACCATCGGTCCTACACAGGCTTCGCCGAGGTTTCGATCGTTGACGTCGGTGCCCCCGCTACCGCGGTACTTGCAATGGATCTGGTTGATCGCCTCGGCGCTGAACTGACCCCCGACATCGCATCGTGTATCTACGTGGGACTGACCACCGATACCGGGTCATTCAGATTTGCCGGAACGGATGCATCGACACACCTGCTGGCGGCTCGCTTGCACGAATCGGGTATCCATCACGACGAGATCGCCTCAGCCGTGTTCGACACCCAACCGTTCACCGGTCTTCAGTTGCTGACACGTGCTCTTGAACGGGCAGAAGTCACCGTCGGGGCTAGTGGAATCGGAGTCGTTTCCGCCTGGGTGAGTAAGGCCGACCGCGACGAATTCGACCTGCCCCTCGATTCGGTCGAAGGAATCATCGACACACTGCGGACCACTGCAGAAGCAGAGGTCGCCGTGATTCTCAAAGAGGGCGACGATGAGGTTTGGCGAGTCTCCACACGCAGTCGCGGACTCGTTGATCTTGGCACGATCTGCAGTGAACTCGGTGGCGGAGGCCATCGCTTTGCGGCTGGCTATTCCATGGCCGGGGATCACTGCGAGATATTGGCGGTTCTTATCGAGCGCATAGATGTCGCCCACGCTGCCTCCTGAGGGCGTGCCAGCCGAGGGTTCTGTCCCGCCAGAGGGCCTTGTCCTCGTAGACAAGCCCCAGGGTTGGACCTCCCACGATGTCGTCGGTCGATTGCGCCGGCTTGCCGGAACCAAGAAGGTTGGTCATGGCGGGACGTTGGATCCGATGGCCACGGGGGTACTTGTGTGTGGAGTCGGCCGGGCCACACGCTTGCTTGGTCAAATTGCCGGCGCTGACAAGACATACGAAGCCACGATCCGACTAGGGATCTCCACCAACACCGAAGACGCCGATGGCCAGATCGATGCTTGGGGTGGCAATGTGGATCGAGCGCTGCAAGACGATGAACTGGCCACGGCAATAGCATCGCTGCGGGGTGTGATTTGGCAGCGACCGAGTTCAGTCAGTGCGATCAAAGTTGATGGAAAGCGCGCGTATAAGCGGGTTCGCGACGGAGAGCAAGTCGAACTCGCCAAGCGTCAGGTCACGATCAGTGCCTTCGATTTGATAGCGCGACGTCGCGAGTTGACAGTAGTTCCAGCGGGGGAGGAGCAACGCGTCGTTGACGTAGACGTTTCAGTCACATGCTCGACTGGGACGTACATCCGCGCCTTAGCCCGCGATCTCGGAGAGGCCCTCGGAACGTACGGTCACCTCACTGCGCTACGGCGCACGAGGGTCGGTGGATTCGCTATCGAACAGGCCTCAACTCTGGACGAACTTGAGGCAAACCTACAGGTCGTGCCATTGGCCCAAGCCGCAGGTGACCTGTTCGAAACCTACGTGGTTGACGCCCCGGGTGAGGCTGAGATCGGCTTCGGTCGTCGGCTGGACTGGCCGGTCGAGTTGGACCCCACCGGAACCATCGCCGTGTTCAACACCGAAGGAGACGTTTTATGTCTTGCTCAGCGAAAGGACGACCGACTCGCCCCAGTGGTCGTCTGGGTCTGACAGGATTACCGACGTGCAGGTGTGGGATGGCTTAGAGAATGTTCCGACGGACTGGCCTTCGTCAGTCGTCACCATCGGTGTTTTCGATGGAGTACATGTTGGCCATCGGGCCTTGATCCGCAAGGCCGTCGAGCAGTCGGCGCTTGGCGGAATGCCCTGTGTCGTGTTGACGTTCTCACCCAACCCCGTTGAGGTTGTTGGTTACGGCGACCCACCACGGCGGCTGGCGACATTGGATCAACGGCTGGCGTTGTTGGCCAGCCTGGGAGTCGATGCGACAGGTGTGCTGCATTTTGACGAGTCCGTAGCGAAATTGACCCCAGGGCAATTCGCCGGAAGTGTGCTCTCTGATCGTTTGCATGCTGGGCTCGTGGTCGTTGGGACCAACTTTCATTTTGGTCATCGAGCGCGCGGCGATGTTGACACCCTGGAACAGCTAGGGGAGTCCCTCGGATTTGGCGTTGAACCGGTGTATCTGCTGCCTGTTGAATTCAATGGCACTCCAGTCAGTTCGTCACTGATTCGCGAACTCGTAGCGAAGGGCGACGTAGCGGCTTCGTCACGACTGCTTGCCCGGCCGCATCGGGTAGAGGGGCTTGTTGCGGCCGGAGATGCGCGCGGGCGTGAGCTCGGATTCCCGACCGCAAACGTCGATCCCACCGAATTCGCGGCGATACCCAGTGATGGCGTGTATGCGGGGCGTTTGGTTGTAGACCCATACGGCGAGCACCACATTTTTGACGCAGCTGTCAGCGTGGGCACCAACCCGACTTTCGAGGGCGATAGTGGCCGTCGAATCGAGGCATGGGCATACGACGCTGGCGACATCGATATCTACGACCAGCACGTGGCAGTTGACTTTGTGGATCGTATTCGAGACCAAGAGACGTTCAGCGGCACCGACCAACTAGTCACCGCAGTCAAGAAAGATGAAGCCGCGATCCGGCGGATCTTTGGCGGTTGAGCTAGAAACCAGGCGCGCCGTAGGTTAGGCAAACCCCAGCCGCTGTGGCGAGTAGAAATACCCCGATCAGACTCAGCGCAACCGCGCGCTGCCATGTTCGACTCGGTCCAGCCATGGACGGGGGCAAATACGACGCCGGGAGGTTGTCGCTCCCGCGCAACGTCATGAAGTTGGGGTCGAGCTCGGCAGTCGGGTCTGCCGCCGGCACGTCTGAGAAATCGGGATCGTCTGGTTTTTGTTCGCTGACCTTAGGAGTCATGGCGCCAAGTCTCATACGCGACTGAATAAATGGCAAGGGTTTGAGAGATCAATCGAGTAGGTATTCCTTACATGAGCCAAACAGGTCTCATACATTTCTCACATCGGGAGTCTTTGATGAACGCGCACCGTGCAGCCGTCGCTTTAACCGGCCTCACGGCACTTATCGGTACAGCGCTGATCTCAGGACCCGCAAGCGCTTCGACAGGTGGTCCGGGATCTATGTCTGCCTACCATGACCAGTTGGTCAAGCTGGCAGCTTCGGCACCCGCTTCTAGGGCTGGTGCTCCAGCTTCGAAGGAGCTCGTTTCAAACCCCGCGTACTCAGTGCTCGACGTGATCAATGATCCCATCGACAGTGCCTCATCGCCGGAACTGGTCGAGGCCGGGATTGGCGTTCCCAAGACCATGCAACGAAGACTACTTCCCGGGAACACCGGAGACGGCCATGGCGCTGGGGCAGAGCTACGGCATGCCGATCGTGAAGATCGTTAATGGCCAGTTCGGACCTATCGTCGGGCAGGTCTCGTGGATGCGCCTCGATCAAGGATACGCAGCGCTACTGCCGGCCAAAGAGCTCAAGCTCACAACCGTCCGCTACACATTTGAGATTCTCAATGAGAATGATGACTTCGATATTGCGCCGAATGTCGGCATGTCCTCGGCAGTCAATCTCTTCCCAACCCCGCCAAAGGTCACAGTCGTCAAGACCAAGCCGTCAGCCGTCCGCTCGGTTAAGGCAAAATACTCCAAGGGCGCCAAGGTCAAGGCCAGTTGGGCGAAGCCGACCAACCTCGGTGGCGCCAAGACCGTGACGTATAAGGTTCGCGTAACGAAGAAGAACTCTTCCAAGTACGGTTCCTGGAAGAAGATCAGCTCGACTTCCATGACCTTCAAGCTTGCCACGCGAGGCAAGTACACGATCCAGATCGTAGCTGTTAACGCCACGGGATCTAGTGTCGCCAAGACGCTGAAGGTCCGGCCCACCAAGTAGTCCGGGGCCATAGTCCAAGCCAGGCCCTCCTAGGTCGACTAGGTGGGCCTGGCTTGGCTCGGGATACGGCTGATACCCTGGCTCGTAGACGGCTACCGGACGGGCGCCCAGTAGACCGACTCCACGAACGCGCCTGAGGGAATCAAAATACATGTCGATTGACGCTGAAACAAAAACTAGGCTCATCTCCGAATACGCCGTAGGTGAAGGCGACACCGGAAGCCCCGAGGTCCAGGTCGCGATTCTTTCGCACCGAATCTCGCAGTTGACCGAGCATCTCAAAGAGCACAAGCACGATCACCACAGCCGCCGTGGGCTGCTGCTTTTGGTCGGTAAGCGCCGTCGCTTGCTGAACTACTTGGCCAAGACTGACATTGGTCGTTACCGCTCCCTGATCGAACGGCTCGGCATCCGCCGCTAGCCGCACCCCTGGGGCGGCGCGAAGTCACAAACGTGGCAATTGGCTGTCGGTCCTCGGTAGTGGCGATCGGGAGTAGAAATCCCTCCGAGCGCTTCGATCGAAGACCGGCCCTTGGCCATCGGTCGTAGCTTTGCGGAGCGCCCCCCGCTCCAAAAAGGAGGGCACCCATGGAGGGTCCCGACGTACAAACCGCTGAAGCCGTTATCGAAAACGGTTCTTTCGGCACTCGCACGATTCGCTTTGAGACGGGTCGCTTGGCACGCCAGGCCGCTGGAACCGCCGTTGTTTACCTCGACGACGACACCATGCTGCTGTCGGCAACAACTGCTGGCAAGAAGCCCAAGGATCAGTTCGACTTCTTCCCGCTCACCGTTGATGTTGAAGAGCGCATGTACGCACTTGGCAAGATCCCCGGCTCGTTCTTCCGTCGCGAAGGCCGCCCGAGCGAGGATGCAATCCTCACCTGTCGCCTGATTGACCGCCCGTTGCGCCCAAGCTTCGTCAAGGGTCTTCGTAACGAAGTTCAGGTCGTTATCACTGTGATGTCGCTAAACCCGGATCACATCTACGACGTTGTGGCAATCAACGCCGCATCGATGTCCACTCAGCTTTCTGGCCTCCCATTCTCCGGTCCGATCGGCGCTGTTCGCGTCGCTTCGATCCGCGGGCAGTGGGTTGCCTTCCCGACTCACACTGAGCTGGAAGAAGCCGTGTTCGACATGGTTGTTGCCGGCCGGGTCGTTGGTGATGACGTCGCGATCATGATGGTCGAAGCTGAAGCGACAGCACGCACGATTGAGCTCATCGCCGGTGGCGCAACCGCCCCGACCGAAGAGGTTGTCTCTGCTGGACTGGAAGCCGCCAAGCCATTCATCGCCGAGTTGTGCCGCGCACAGTCCGAGCTCGCCGCTGTGGCTGCCAAGCCCACCGTTGAATTCCCGGTCTTCCTTGAGTACCAGCCAGACGCTCTTGAGGCCGTCTCTGCTATTGCTGAAGACGATCTGGCGCAAGCCATGCAGATCCCTGGCAAGCAGGACCGCGACGAGGCTGTGGCCGTAGTGCGCGCCAAGGTCAACGAAGAGCTCGGCGACCAGTTCGCAGGTCGCGAGAAGGAGCTCGGCGGAGCACTCAACGCCGTCACTAAGAAGGTTGTGCGACAGCGCATCCTGCGCGACAAGCTGCGCATTGACGGTCGTGGCATCACCGACATCCGCGCGCTTTCGGCCGAGGTTGAGGTTATTCCGCGGGCACACGGGTCAGCGTTGTTCGAGCGTGGCGAGACCCAGATCCTGGGTGTCTCCACACTGAACATGCTGCGCATGGAACAGCAACTCGACACGTTGAGCCCCGTAACGCGCAAGCGCTACATGCACAACTACAACTTCCCGCCTTTCTCCGTCGGTGAGACCGGCCGGGTGGGTTCGCCCAAGCGTCGCGAAATCGGTCACGGAGCACTCGCCGAGCGTGCGCTCGTTCCAGTGCTGCCGACCCGCGAGGAATTCCCTTACGCGATCCGCCAGGTATCCGAGGCGCTCGGCTCTAACGGGTCGACGTCGATGGGTTCGGTCTGTGCTTCGACCATGTCGCTGCTCAACGCCGGTGTGCCACTCAAGGCCCCCGTCGCTGGTATCGCCATGGGCCTCGTCTCTGATGAGGTTGACGGCAAGATTGAGTACGTCGCGCTGACCGACATCCTGGGTGCCGAAGATGCCTTCGGTGACATGGACTTCAAGGTCGCCGGCACAAAGGACTTCGTGACCGCCCTGCAGCTCGACACCAAGCTTGACGGCATTCCAGCGTCCGTTCTTGCTAGCGCGCTGACACAGGCTCACGACGCCCGCCTGGCCATCCTGGATGTCATGCTGGAAGCGATTGATGCACCGGATGAGATGAGCAAGCTTGCTCCGCGCATCATCACGGTCAAGATTCCGACGGACAAGATCGGTGAAGTCATCGGGCCGAAGGGCAAGATGATCAACCAGATCCAGGAAGACACCGGCGCCGATATCACCATCGACGACGACGGCACGATCTACATTGGTGCGACTTCCGGGGAAGCTGCCGAGGCAGCTCGGGACACGATCAACCAGATCGCCAACCCGACCATGCCGACCATCGGTGAGAAGTACCTCGGAACCGTCGTCAAGACGATGCCGTTCGGTGCATTCATCTCGCTGGTGCCCGGTCGCGATGGCCTGCTGCACATCACCGAGCTCAAGAAGCTTGTCGGTGGCAAGCGTGTGGACAACGTTGAAGACGTTGTCTCCGTGGGCCAGAAGATCCAGGTTGTTATCAAGGAAGTTGACCAACGAGGCAAGTTGTCGCTGGCCCCAGTTCTTGAAGATGACGCAACTGCTGACTCGGTCCCGGCCGAGACAACCAACTAGCCAGCAAGCTGCACATGCGCATTCCGTCCCCCGGTCAACAACGAGTCGGTTCAACCCGCACGTTGCTGACCGGTGCGGACGGCGCGAAAGTGAAACGATCCGTATTGCCCGGTGGGCTGCGGGTCGTTTCTGAATTTGTTCCCGGGACTCGATCGGTTGCCGTTGGTTTCTGGGTCGGAGTCGGTTCTCGCGACGAGACCCCCAGCGTTGCCGGTGGTTCGCACTTCCTTGAGCATCTGCTGTTCAAGGGCACAGATCGCCGCTCGGCGTTTGAGATCTCTGCGGAGCTAGAAGCCGTTGGGGGAGACCTCAACGCGTTCACCACCAAGGAATGCACCTGCTACCACGCACGTGTCCTTAGTGACGATCTCCCGTTGGCGATCGACATCCTGGCGGACATGATCACGGCCAGCAATATCGATCTAGCCGACGTGGATATTGAGCGCGGCATCGTGCTCGAAGAGATCGCTATGAACGAGGATGACCCCACCGACGTTGCCCACCAAAGTTTCTCCTCACGCGTGTACGGAACCTCAGCGCTGGCCAAGCCAGTGTTAGGGACAGTCGATTCGATGCGCGCTATGACTCGTGCGAGTGTGTGGCGCCACTATCGGAACAACTACCGGCCTAGCGATGTCGTCATCACAGCAGCCGGGGCTGTCGACCATACGGCTTTGGTGCGCGAGGTTCGTCGCCGTGTTGGCGGCTGGGCCAGTGATTCGGCAGCATTGCCGGCACCTGCGCGTACGTCGCGAACCCGCGCAAGTCGACATCGCTCGATTCCCGGCATTGAGGTCATCACTCGGCCCACAGAGCAGGCTCACGTGGTGCTGGGGATGCCAGGGGTGGCTCGCAGCGACCCACGTCGCTGGCCGTTGGCCGTGCTCGATGTCGCACTCGGTGGTGGTATGTCGAGTCGGCTGTTCCAGGAAGTGCGCGAGAAGCGTGGTTTGGTTTATTCGGTCTATACGTTCCGATCGGGATATTCCGACATGGGCGTCTTTGGCGTCTACGCGGGTACGCATCCGGACAAGATCGATACGACTATTGACGTCGTGCGCGAGGTGCTGGCCGACGTGGCAGCAAACAGCATTACGGCCAGCGAGCTAGCTCGGGCAAAGGGTCAACTTCGTGGTGCCTCGGTGATGGAGGCCGAAGATCCCTCAGCCCGTATGAGTCGACTCGGTGAGGCCGAGCTGTTATCTGGCGAGCTGCTGAGCGTCGATGACGTGATAGCCAACGTTGATGCCGTGACTGCCGAGCAGGTAGCCGAGGTGGCAGCGCTGGTTCTATCCGGCCCGCAAACAATGGCAGTAGTTGGTCCATACGAAGCCGATCGAAAGTTCTAGTTAGGGGAGTCATGAGTGTGACCCGTGTTGGTGTTCTGGGTGCGGCCGGTCGCATGGGCTCGGAGGTCGTCAAGGCTGTCGAAACCGACCCCGCTCTGGAGCTGGCTTGTGGTCTGGATGTCGGTGATCGCCTTGAGCACTTGCTCGAATCTGGGGCTGAGGTGATCGTTGATTTCACTTCTCCTGACGTGGTCATGAGCAATCTTGATTTCTGCGCCGCACATGGAATTCATGCCGTCGTGGGAACCTCCGGCTTCACACCCGACAAGCTCGAAGTGGTCGAGCGTTTGCTCGGGGACGAGCCCACTACGGGCTTTCTGATCGCTCCCAACTTCGGGATCGCGGCGGTGCTGATGATGCAGTTCGCCGCTCAGGCCGCTCCGTACTTCGAAAGCGTTGAGATCGTCGAACTTCATCACCCGAAGAAGATTGATGCCCCCTCAGGCACAGCGCGACGGACAGCCGAGATGATCGGTGCTGCGCGTGAGGCTGCTGGCAGTGAGCCGATGCCCGATGCGACCACGGATGAGTTGCCAGGTGCCCGGGGTGCCCTGGTTGACGGTGTTCACATCCACTCGGCTCGCATCCTTGGAATGATCGCGCACCAAGAAGTGCTGTTCGGTGGCCCGGGTGAATTGCTGACGATTCGTCACGATTCGATGAACCGCGAGTCGTTCATGCCCGGTGTGGTCTTGGGCGTGAAGGAAGTTGCCAACCACCCAGGATTGACTGTTGGCTTGGAGCTTTTTCTCAATCTCGCATGACCTAAGGTCTGCCGTTACCCCCCCCGACCTGAGAATCCCGCAACTAACCTGCCGACTGCGGGATTGTGGTCGTATATTTGGCCCCAGCGAGGCACTTTCACAGCCACAATCCCGCACTCGGCAGAATGACGCGTGGGTCTCTTTCGGGCCTGACCCACGAATTCAAGGTCGCGCCTTCTTGGCGCCAAGCCCTGGCGGCTATCACCAGCTCCAGCAAAGCGGCCCGAGCGCCCGCCACACGATTAGCGAGCTTGTGTCACCAGTCACAGTTCGTCGCGGGAGCCAGGGCCTTCTCTAACGCTTGCTCCAAGCCTGACTCCAAGCGCTGCCGGTGCCGGGCGCGTACGCCCATTCGGCGGGGGAGTTGCACCAGGCGGCAACACCAGGTAAGCACACGTACGTGGCGCCATCACTGCCCTTCACGCACGTCCCGCTGGCGTAAGTACCCCGTCCGGTCGGGTATGTCGCCAAAGCGCCTTGGCAAGCCGCGGCCGTTGCGGATGCGGTTGGTGTCACTGTCCCACTCGCCGACGGCGATGCGCTGGCCGTAGCACCGATCGTTGTTTGAGTCACGTCACCGAAGTGGATATTCAGGTTGGTCGCCACATTGTTGATCGCGTCGTCAAGCAGTTTGAAGAACGCGCTCTTTCCTGCAGGTGTGCCGATATCCAGGAACGACTTGGTGGTCAATCCATTTGCCGACAGAGCTGCGGCGTAGGCACCCGCACTGTCCGCTGGAGCGATGTAGTTGTATGCCTTGGCGGAGTTGATATAGGCCAGGGTTCCCATGGAGTTCTGGAACACATATCCGATGTCCTGCGCGGAGAGATTGATTGAATTTGTTCCCGTGATTGCACCCGAATTGAACGTCTTCTGGTTAAACATCTGATCCAAGTAAAGACGGATTTGGCGGGGGTACAGGATGAACGTCGAGCCAGCCGATTCGGTTGAACCTGTAGCGGTCTTGAATGCCGAATCAGACAGGGTGTAGTCACCGAGTGATTTTAGTTGGGTCATTTCCGGGTTGGTCGTGTACATACCCGCGCAGATCCGGAACTCGTCCTTGAGGATGGCCGAGTACGTCCCAGCGTTGTACGCGGCATTGAGGATCATGTCGTACATGTTGTTGCTCGCCTGCGTGGATTGACTCTTGCGAAGGTTGGCCATGCACGCGTTGTAGTACTGGTACTGCGGGCCCCAAGTGTCGGCGTTGTTCATCACCAGCCGGTTGTAGTCGTTGAGGTGGAAATACGCCGCTGCCATCGGCCCGAAGTACTTCTGATCCAGCGAGTCCGGACCGGTGCTGTTTGTCTGATTGTTCGTGGCGGCGTCTTGCTTGTCCACTGAGTAGCCTAGGCCCTTCTGCAACGCCGAGAAGTTCACAAGGCCAATGCCTGCTGGGGTTTCCAAACGCTTGCTGTAATCGTTGATCTGGTACGGACCGCCTTGCCCGGAGGCCAAAAGTTGCGCCCGCTGCGATGCGTCGGAGTTGATCCAGTCAGTGGTATTGGTATACCCACCAGTGTTGATGTTCTCCTGCAGGAGCTGGGCGAATAGCGATCCGTAAACGTAGTCCTTGTTGAAAGCCAAGTTCGGGTCTTTCTCGTGCAGCAATCGGCCCAGTAGCGCACCGCTGACAAAGTTGGAAGTGATGAGGTCGGTGTAGTTGTTCGACAAGGTCAACTTCTCGACGTTACCGGAGCCGTAGGGAAGATTCAGGTGGTAGTTGATCACGCCGCTGGCCGTACTTTTGGGCGTGAACTTGATCGGAGTGGGAAGCGTCGAAGGCCCCGCTGTTGTCGAGGGTGATGGCGATGCTGACGTTGGGCTTGGTGAGGCCGAAGACGCCGATGGGCTAGGTGAGGATGACGCAGCGGTGGGCGTCGGCGAAGCTGTATCGCCGCCGATCATGGTGCACGAAGTCCCCACGACAGCACATGCCGTCGGCGCGATCGGTGCCCCGGCGGTGCGCGACGCGTCGAACCCGATCACAACACTGCTGCCGTTGGCTAGTGCCGTGGCCCACGATGGTGCACCGAACTTGTACCCGCCTGCCACTGGGGCGCTCGTTGCATTCCAATAAGAAGTGATCTTGTTGGTGGTCAAGAGGGTCACGGACCATGGATCCAGCGGGGCGCCGGTGTTGTTGGTAATGGTCGCAGTCCCCTCAAAACCACTCGTCCAGTTGCTGGTCAGGTCCCACTTCACACTGACTCCGTTGGTCGCACTGGAAGGTCCAACGACGGCCACCGAGACGAGCGCGGCGCTTGCAGCCATGCCGATCCCAGTCGCACCTAGGCGCAAAGCAGGTTTCACAATTCCTCCTAAGCCCGAATCAACTCGGGCGCTTGATGACCTGATGCGGCTGTGATCGACCGGGGGTCACTGGGGCCTTTCATGGGGCAGTCAGGTGAATCTGACTACTGTCCGAAGCGTAGCCGACACTCTGCGTAACTTATGGTTTTTTCAGTGATCCCGTTGCCGAGGCCGTTCGCATGGGGGACGGGAGGAGGCAATGCGTTGCGTCCGGATTTCATGCAGTATGGGTGCGGGCCGCCAATAATGCATGGAAGGTCCGAGTATTGAGCGCCAAGGACTGTCGCTTTACCCGCTGACCGCAACTTCGAAGTGGGCTTGGCGGCTCAGGGGTCCACCCTTACATGGGTTAGCGTCAGATCAAGGCTGGCTTCGCGTGGTTCACGTTCGCAATCGCTAGATCGGCCAGGGGCACGGCACGGACGCGATCACTGGCGACCAAGCCCACCCGGGTGCGACGATCCAGAAGATCACCGGATTCCATGGCGCCCTCGGCCAGTACTCCCCACTCGAACTCTGCGGCCAGCATTGCATCTGGACCGGCTTGGGACATCAGGTCGGCCACCAGTGGAGCCTCCGAGCCATAGCGGCGTACCAGCCGAGGTGGCAACGGCTCTCTCGAGGTCACCGGACCTGCACCGATGAGTGGGATGTCTTTCGTGCGGCAAGGTGTCTCGGTGATTCGGTCCACGGTATCGGAGGCCATGCGCCGATAGGTCGTGAGCTTGCCGCCGGTCACCGTGATGACTTCCCCGGCCTCACCGAGGACGAGGTGTTTGCGGGAGATGTCGGCGGTGGAGCCTGAATCGTCGCCAGCAGAAACAGAGACCAGCGGGCGCAGACCAGCGAAGGTGCCCACTACAGCTGAACGGTCCAAGGGCTTGGCTAACCCACGGCTAAGCACGTCGAGGATCCAAATGATCTCTTCCTCGGTTGCCTGTGGAACATCGGGGATTGGCCCTGGCGCTGGAACATCAGTGAGCGCGACATACGTCAGCCCGCTCGATTGCGGCATGGCGAACACGAAACGCCCTGTGTGGCCGGGAACTGGAATTGTCAGCGATGCCGAGGGGTGACCAAGTTCGGCGCTGCGCACAACGAGGTGGGTGCCGCGGCTCGGGCTCAGGTGGATGCGATCGTCGAGGTCCCCGGCCCACACTCCCGTCGCGTTGACGACGGTCCGGGCATTGATCGAGTAGGTGCCGCCGTCGATCTTGTCTTCGACCAGAGCCCCTCCCGTCCCGATCTGCAGGGCCGCAGTGCGGGTCAACAGGCGCGCGCCATAGGCAGCAGCCGTCCGAGCGACGCCGACCACGAGACGGGCATCGTCTTCGAGCTGCCCGTCCCATCCGATGTAGGCGCTTTCCAGTCGATCAGTTGGCATTGCAGGTACGAGGCGCATCGCCTCGGCCGCGCTGATGTGGCGCGGGGGAGGCAGGACGGAGCCGGGAAGCCGAGTGGCCCGGCGCAGCGCATCACCAGCACGCAGGCCGGCGGCGAACATCATGCGATCTTGGTGAGTGGTCTCAGCGAAGGCAGGGATCAACTGGGCGAAAGCGCGCACTAAGTGGGGTGCGATCTTGGTCGCGATGAGCGCGCGCTCAATGGCGGATTCCCACGCGACTCCTACCTGACCACTCGCCAGATAGCGCAGGCCTCCGTGGACCAACTTGCTTGACCACCGGCTCGTGCCAAAAGCCAAGTCATGTGACTCCACGAGCGCCACGCTCAGGCCGCGGCTCGCCGCGTCTAGGGCGACTCCAGTGCCAGTGATGCCGCCGCCGACGACCAGCACGTCAACAACGTTTCCGGCGGCCAGGAAGTCCCGATCGCGTCGACGGCGACCGGCGGTAAGCATCGTGGTTGGGTCACCCGGGCGCAGGAACGCTGTCATGGCGCGACCGGCGACTCGACTAGGTAGTTGTGCAGCATGAGTTCGAGTTCGGGGTAGACCCGTCCTAGTGGGTCAGCGGTCCCAATCGCACGAGCCGAGAAGACGAATGACTGGGCGGTGGCCAAGACCGTCAGCGCCATCAGGTCGGGATCGGCATTGCGGATAGAACCATCGCCGGACTTGGATTGTCCGGCCTTGATCTGTTCGGTGATCACCGCAAGGCCGACTCGCTGAGTGGAGCCGAGGCGATCGACTATCAGCGGCAGGATCGCCTCTGGGTCAACGGCGAGAACTCGTGCGAGCACTGGGTGAGCTGCCAATGCAGCGGCAGTGTTGGCTGTAGTTCGGGCTAGACGCTTGGCAGCGTCGGGAAGATCCTGGCTACGACGGTTGGCCTGCTCAAGTAGCGAGCCGAGTTCCTCGGTGAGTAGGGCAGCAAGCAGCGTGGGTAGGTCGTCGTACTTGCGGTACACAGTCATGCGAGACACACCGGCGCGACGTGACACGTCGGCCAACGTCGTGCGCCTAACGCCGACTTCCATGATGGAGTCATAAGTTGCGCGCAGGACCGGGTCCTTGCTAGTGGCCGGTGCTGGGGCCAACACGATTGTTGGTGACTGGGCCTGCGTGGCAGGCTTGGCAGCAGTGGGACGTTGTGACAACATGTGTAACAATGTAACAGAGGTTTGGTTCGAAATGGAAACACCCGGAGGTCACATGGTTGCCAGATTTGATGACGAAGTTGCTCGTTGGGGAACACCGGAGGAGCCGGTACACCTCTCGACTCGGGCAACGGACTACCTCAACGAGGTAGTGGGCAAAGCCACACCCACTCCGGCGATTCCGCGGCGCAGCATCGAGGTCGGGCCATCAACCCTGAGCGCCGATGCGTGGGCTCGGTTGAGTGCTGAGTTCGGTGCGAACGCTTCGCGCGACGACGACGACCGCCTCGCGCACTCGGGCGGGTTCTCTTACCTCGACCTTCTGGCACGCAGGGGTGACCAAATCGATATGCCTGATGCCGTCATCCACCCCGAGTCGGCGGACCAGGTTGGAAGGCTTCTCGCGATCTGCGTCGAGCAGGACCTCGCTGTCATTCCCTTTGGCGGTGGCACGAGCGTTGTCGGCGGACTGCGCCCTGATCGCGGTCACCACGCCGGTGTCATCTCCCTGTCGCTAGACCTCATGGCAGAACTCATCGATGTTGACGACTTCAACATGACTGTGACAGTCGGGCCCGGCATGACCGGCCCAACCCTTGAGCGACTGCTGCAGTCACGTGGCCTGACCCTCGGACACTTCCCGCAGTCGTGGGAGCGTGCTTCAATCGGAGGTTACGTAGCGACCCGATCGGCCGGGCAGGGTTCGGCTGGCTACGGCCGCAGTGATGACATGGTTGAATCGCTGTCTGTCGTCACACCGACTGGATCGTTCGTCCTGGGCAAGGCCCCTGGCACCGCCGCCGGTCCCGACCTTCGCCAGTTATTCGTAGGCTCGGAAGGGGCATTCGGGGTCATTACCGAGGTCACTATGCGGATTCGTCGCCTTCCCGCGCTCAAGCGCTACGAGGGGGTCATGTTCGCCGACTACAACGCCGGCCTGGAAGCCTTCCGCGAACTGATGGCCCGCCGTGCTGGCGCTGACATGATGCGACTGTCTGACCCCGAGGAATCCCGAACCAACCTCACGATGGCACTTGAGGGAACAAAGGCCAAGGCTTTCAACGCCTACCTGAAGGCTCGGCGCGTTAGCGGGGGATCGATGGCGATCTTCGGCTGGGAGGGTACCAAGACTCAAGTTGGCGCACGTCGCAACGAGACCTGGCGAGTGCTGCATGCCCACGGCGGCGTGAGCCTTGGTGAGCAAGTCGGCAAGTCCTGGGAGCACTCGCGATTCAACGGTCCCTACCTGCGTGACGCACTCCTTGACGCTGGCTACCTCATCGAGACGCTTGAGACAGCGACCCACTGGCGTGATCTGGGAGCCCTGCGCGACACAGTCGCGACCGCTCTGCGCAAGGAACTCTCCGATGGTGGGCCAGGCCCACTAGTCATGTCCCACCTGTCGCATGTGTATGAGACGGGCGGCTCGCTGTACGTCACAGTCGCCGCGCGCCGCGACCACAACGATCCGATCGGTCAGTGGAGTCACGCGAAGGCCGCCGCGATGGACGCGATAGTCGGGGCAGGCGCCACGATCACCCACCACCACGCCGTCGGTCGCGATCACCAACCATGGATGAACGACGAGGTTGGTGCCTCGGGCGTCGCTCTATTGCGCGAGGTCAAGAGTTACCTCGACCCCAACGGCATCATGAACCCCGGCGCACTAGTGGGGTTAACCGAGTAGTTCGGGTTTAGCTCGATACCGGTTCTGGGGACTCTTCGTTGATCTGCGCAGCGGCGTTGAGGGCAGGGTCGTTGAAGTACTCGTCGTAGCGTTGCTTAGCGTCCTCGCCGAACAGTAGCTCGCAAGCCTCGTGTATGCCGTTGGCGCTCTTGATGACATCGCGAGACAGGACCAGTGAGATCTTGGAACGCCTTCGCAAGAAGTCGTCGAGCTTGGTGATCATCTCTGTCTGGGCGGCGAAGTGCAGCTCAACGCGTACGTAGTCTGCGCCTTCGATGATCTCCTCAGCCATGCTGGGATCGTCGCGAATCGCCTCAAGCATCGCGAACGCGCGCATACCGTAGCGGCGCCACAGTCGCTTAGACAGAGTCTCAAATGCAGCCCTCTTGCGCAGTTTGTCCAGCTTCATCAGGCGTGCTTGGCGGAAGAATTCCTCGCGCGATGACTTACCTGGCTCGCCGTACCAGAAGTTGTTGTCGGCCTCCAACGGAATCCCGAGTTCCTGAACCGCGTCGCACAATTCCTCTCCGATGTTCAGACAGTCTGTGATCTTGCCACCGAAGATCGAGATGAAGTTCTGGGTCTCTTCGATCTCGACAGCATGCTTGCGAGAAAGCGACGTCCAGTCGGTGTCATCGGAGTCGGTGTCATCAAGCTCCACCACTAGGGGTCGAACGCCGCAGCGCGTGGAAATGATGTCCGCTGGTGTCAGGGGGGCAGGCAGGTCGAGGCGCTTGTTTATCTGCTCAAGCAAGAAGTCCCGATCTTCATCCGTGACGACGGTCTCGGGGTCATCGACTCGCTCGTCGGTGGTGCCGATGACCGAGCGTGGACCCATGGGAATGACGTAGAACAAACGCTCGGTGTCGTCAAAGAATGCCAGCACCCGCTCGGTGTCGACCAGGCGCGGAACGATCAGGTGAATACCCTTAGAGCAGACAATCTTGTGCTTGCTCTCGATCTTGAACATCTCGTTGACCTTGTCGACGAACGGACCTGTGGCGTTGATGACGACCTTGGCCTTGGCGCTAAAATCCTCGCCAGTGTCGGTGTCGTGTAGCTGCACGTCCCATCCAGGACCGTCCTTGGTCGCGCCAGTGACCTCGACATAGTTGGCGCATGCGGCACCGACGTTCAGCGCCGAGCGGACAAATCCGAAGACGAATCGCGAGTCATTGTCAACGACGTAGGCGTCGGAGTACTCCAGGCCTCCGCGCACGCCGGCCATCTTGATCGCTGGCTCGACGCTGCTGAGTTTCTTCGCGGAGTGGATCTTTGGTGGCTTGGTAGCTGCGTTGCCAATTGCCCAGTAGGCGGTTGCGCCAAGCCCAGCGAACCAGGTGGGGTAAGGGGAGTGCTTGTCAAGGGCCGCGAGGAATCGGATCTCCTTGAGGTTCTCCGGGTAGGCCTTGATTAGCCGGTTACGTGACATGCACAGGTTGCGGACGAGTAGTAACTCGTAGTTCTCCATGTATTTGAAGCCACCCCAGACGAGGTTGGATGACTGCATGGAGGTGAAGCTGGCGAAGTCGCCGCGATCGACCATCGCCACGGACGCGCCGCGTGAGGCCAGTGCAGCAGCGGTGACGGCACCGTTGATTCCGCCGCCGATGATCAAGACGTCGAAACTGCCGCCCCGAATCTTGTCAATGTTGGCCGCGCGCAGACTCATTCCGTGCTCCAATCGAGTTGCTGGGAAAATGCTCGTGTCCAGAGTGTCAGGAACTCCGCTCTGATGACACTTGAGGCAACATAGGTGGGGACTGAAGTGGAGCAACTGATGGCATTAGCAAACCCAACGGCACAGCCAAATTCGGCGGAACGACAGGTCTCGGTGACTCAAGAAGCTGAATTCCGCAGCGAAATGACGGTGGAATTGGTGCGCTCGGCTGCCCAAGACACCGATGTTGTCTGGTCTGCACGGGTATCTACCGCTGGTGAGAAGTCCATCGAGGCAGTAGATGAGGATCCCAACGCAAGTAAGGGCCTGATCAACTTCTTGATGAAGAATCGCCACGGTACTCCGTTTGAGCACAATTCGATGACCTTCCTGGTCTCAGCGCCGATCTTCGTCTTCCGTGAGTTCCACCGCCACCGCATCGGTTGGTCCTATAACGAAGAAAGTGGCCGCTACCGCGAGCTGGCGCCGGTGTTCTATGTTCCCTCGCCAGAGCGCAAGCTCATCCAGATCGGCAAACCCGGGCACTACGAGTTCATCGACGGCAATGTCGAGCAGAGTGAAATCGTGCGCGCAGCCACGATCAGTGCGTGCAAGTCCTCGTATGCGGCCTACCAGCACATGCTCGATGCTGGCGTAGCCCGCGAGATTGCCCGAGCTGTCCTGCCGGTCGCCACGTACTCGACGATGTACGCAACGTGTAACGCTCGTTCCTTAATGGCGTTCCTGAGTCTGCGCACCAAACACGAGGACTCGCGATTCCCGTCCTACCCGCAACGCGAGATCGAAATGGTCGCCGAGCAGATGGAGGACAAGTTCGCCGAGCTCATGCCGTTGACGTACGCAGCATTCGTCGCCAACGGTCGGGTTAGCCCATAAATTTCCGGCGCTTGCCGCGCCGGGGAAATCGTAAAAAGCATTGCAATGCCAGTGCTATTCACGACTAGTGTTAGATTCACCAAGCAAAGCAACAAGCTAAGTCAATAGCTCGTGTGTGGGGAAGCCGGTCGAAACCCGGCGCTGACCCGCAACCGTAGGTTGAGCCGCTCTTTGGGGCTCAACGAGTCGGAATACCACACCGAGCCAGCGACTCTTCAACCGTCGAGGCTGCGGGTGGAGTCCGGACTATCTGGTCCGTATTCGACCCCTTCGTGCGTACTCAATGTGAGTGCCGCCAAGGGGTTTCGTGCGTTCTGGGGTCGTGCGGTCCTGCCCGCTTCTCGCATACCTGAGAGGCACATAGTGCGAATCGGAATGCCCCATCTGCGTGGCAGTCTCATCGGCGCCACGGCACTGGCTCTGGCGGTGCCCGTCGCGATTGGTGCCGGGAATGCACCAGCAGCGGCAGTGACACCACAGCTCGTGACGCCGGCGCTAGCGTCAGCTACAGCCGTGAGTTCGGCTAATGCCGCCGCTGGTTGGCTGGCTGGCCAGCTCGTTGACGGCGCGATCCCGAGCACCTGGACCCCGGGCACAAACGACTGGGGTTTGACAGCAGATACCGTCTTGGCGCTGACTTCACGAAAGGTTGCCCAGGATGCTGCGTCAGCGGCTACCGACAAGCTCGCAGCCAACGTTGATGCCTACTCCAAGCCACAGGGCGCCTCATCCCGCAGCGCGGGCGCGATCGCAAAACTACTTCTGGTAGCGGTTGCGCAGGGACGAGATCCTCAGTCCTTCGGTGGGGTCGACCTACCCGCAACTCTTGCCGCCTTGCGCACAACCACCGGCGTCAATGCGGGCCGCTATCAGGACGTTGGAACAACGACTGACTACAGCAGCGACTTTAGCCAGAGCCTGGCGATTATCGCCCTAAGCCGGCACAGCTCAGTTCCCGAAGACGCCGTGAGATTCCTGTTGGGAACGCAGTGCCCCAACGGAGGGTTTCCCTACTCGCCCGACGATGTGTCAAAGTGTGCCTCTAATAGTGATGCCAGCGGCGAAGCAACAGCGATGGTCGTCGAGGCGCTACTAGCGCCCGGCGCCGCGAATGTGACCGGCGCGAACCAGGCCAGAGCCGCTGGCGCCAACTACCTATTGGGAGTGCAAAAAGCCAGCGGAGCTTTCGACGCCCCGCCTTGGGTCCCGGACAACGCGAACTCAACAGGGCTCATTGGTTCAGCCTTGCGCGCAGCGGGGCAGACCTCGGCTGCGGACAAGGCCGTCGCTTGGTTGGCTCCCCTCCAAGTCACATGTGTCAACGGCACCGGTAGTAAAGCTGCGGGGAACATTGGCGCTGTGATGGCTGATCCGGACTCACTGTCAGGAGCCATCAGCGCGGGGATTCCCGACCTGGACTCACCTCGGCGGGCAACTTCTCAAGCGGTACTTGCCTATGTCGGCTCGGACGATTTCAACGTGATGAACACTGCTGGGGCATCGGCTTCGTCGCCTGCGTTTATCTGCACTCCACCGAAAATCCTCAAGGTTCCAGCGGCGCCTGCGATCAGCACTGTGGCTTGGAAGTCCAACCGAAAGACAGCGAGGGTGAGTTTCGTTGCTGGGGCCACTTTGGAACCTGCGACGTCGTTCTCCTATCGAGCACTCAAGATCGCTAAGGGTTCAAAGTGGTCATCCTGGAATGCCCTAGGTGTCTCGATGCGGTCATTCTCGATGGTGAATGGTTACAAGGTCGAGGTGCGCGCCAACAACAAAGCAGGCAGTTCCAGCACCAGCAGCGCGCTGGTCAATGTCACCACAATGCGAGGCTCTCTCGCCGGTTGCAAGGCGGTGAGCGGCCTCGGACTGACTCGGTCGACCACCAAGTCAGCGGTCACGTTTACCAAACGCAAGACAAATTGCGCCCGGTTCCGTATCTCGAATGGTGGTTCGTTCGGCAAATGGAAGAAGCTGAAGAGTGGGTCTAACAAGATTTCCGCTCGCGCTGGAGTTGGCCGCACGGCTCGGGTGCAGGTTCAAACGGGCAAGACGGTGACGACGGTCTATGTCACCCGCTAGATCGTTTGTTGGCCTTCTTGCCGCGGCGCTGTTGCTGGTGGGTTTCGCCCCGCCAGCACACGCCGCGGTGGATGGTCCGTGCGCGACCCCAGACGGGGTGACAGTGATCGTCGACTCGACCGCCCTCGGTGGCTCGATCACTCAACGATGCGCTGCCGGGGCTCAACAAAGCGGACTAGTCGCGCTCGGCAATGCCGGATTCGTGATGACTCCCGTTTCGAATCAATCAGCGCTGGTCTGCCGTATCGACAACCTGCCCGCGCCTGACCGGGAGAGTTGTCTTGGCGCTCCACCCACCAACGCGTACTGGGCCTACTTCCGCGCGAACCGCGGGGGACCGTGGCTCTACAGCAACGTCGGAGCTCAAACTCCGCCGCCGCCAGGTGCGGTTGAGGGCTGGGTGTTCTTCGATCGTGCCCAAAAAGTTCCGGGGATTGCGGCACCACCGGCGTTCACTCCCACCCCGACTCCTACACCCACCCAAACCACTCCGGGCGCATCGTCTCCCACTCCCACCAAATCGCCTAGGCCCACAGCTTCACCGACCAGCAAGAAGCCAATCGAGCCACAAGGACCGGCGAGCGCGGGTGCGGGTGGAATCGCCGCAACCCCGCAACCGCAACCGCCCAGCCCTGCACAGGTGGGGCAAACAGTCACACCTGGCCAGCAGCGGGCCGTGAAATCCACCGGCGCAGGCTCCGCGTCAGCATCGGCGGCTGCACTTGACGGATACGGCAATTCGCTGACCGGAGAAACTGTGGCCGCGGGTGCAACGCCCGCAGGAGGGTCGGTCTGGTCCTCGGCATTCGGGCTAGTAATCCTCGGCGGATTGCTTATCGCGACGTTGGTCTTGGAGTTGCGCCGCCGCCGTAACATGAACCGCTTGTAACCTGGGCACATGAGCGACGCAGGTACAGAGGCAGTTTTCGGCACGATCCTCACGGCGATGATCACGCCGATGAACCCAGATCGCTCGATCAATCTTGCTGGTGCAGCGCAGTTGGCCGACTACTTAGTGGCCGAGGGCAACGATGGGATCGTTGTCAATGGCACCACTGGGGAGGCCCCCACGACCACTGACCAAGAGAAGCTTGACGTGCTGACTGAGGTTATTTCTGCAGTTGGTGACAGGGCGACAGTCGTTGCCGGGGTCGGCACCAATGACACCGAGCACTCGATCTTTCTCACCAAGCAAGCGCAGAAGGCAGGCGCTGATGGCCTGCTTGCTGTCACGCCGTATTACAACAAGCCCCCGCAGGCTGGGCTCGTCGCGCATTTCCGTGCCGTTGGGGATGCGACCGAGCTACCGATCATGGTGTACGACATTCCCGGTCGCACCGGAACGGCTCTGGAGTGGGAGACGATCGTCGAGTTGGCCGGTCATCCACGGATAGCAGCTGTCAAGGACGCCAAGGGCGACTTGGAGTCGGTAGTTGAAGTGCTCCGGCGTACGGATCTGCTGTGGTACTCAGGCGACGATGGGCTCAACCTGCCCTTCTTGTCCATCGGTGCATCGGGATTCGTGAGCGTGACAGGACACCTAGTCGCAGGTCGGCTGCGTGAGTTGGCCGATGCCTTCTGGGCCGGGGACTTTGCCCTCGCTCGGGAAATCAACGAGGCCTTGGCGCCTGTCACAACTGGTTTGTTCCGTACTCAGGGCGCGATCCTGACGAAGGCGGCCCTCAACGAGCTCGGTATTCCGGCTGGACCAATGCGATTGCCCCTTGTCGATGCGACAGCGGACCAGGTGGCCCAGTTGCGGGCAGATCTCAACGAGGGTGGCGTTCCCGGCTTTGAGCGTTAGGAAACGCCGCATCAGCTGTGGACCCCACGGTCGATGAAAACGCCAATCGTGGTCGAAATTTCGCCCTACTTCGAGTGCATACGTGAGTTTGATTGTGAAACGAGCCTGTTTGCCTGAGAGAGTAGGGTGGTGACCCCGCACCTTCCCACTCATGCCGAGCTTGGCCCGCCCCCTGAACTACCTGAAGGTGGTTTACGAGTTGTTGCCCTCGGTGGCTTGGGCGAGATCGGCCGCAACATGGCAGTTTTCGAGTATGGCGGGCGGCTGCTTCTCGTCGACTGCGGTGTGCTCTTCCCTGAGGAGCACCAGCCCGGTGTCGACCTGATCCTGCCTGACTTTGACTACATCCGCGAACGCCTCGATCTGATCGACGGACTTGTCCTCACCCACGCCCACGAGGACCACATCGGCGCTGTTCCGTATTTGTTGCGCGAACGCGCCGATATCCCGATCCTCGGCTCGAAGCTGACGCTCGCGTTGCTCGCCGCCAAACTGCGCGAGCACCGTATGAAGCCCGAATTACGTGAAGTCATTGAGGGAGAATCGCTGCAGCTCGGCCCGTTCGAGCTTGAATTCGTCGCCGTCAACCACTCGATTCCCGACGCGCTAGCCGTCGCGATCAAGACTCCAGCCGGGACAGTGCTGCACACCGGCGACTTCAAAATGGACCAGTTACCGCTCGACGGTCGGGTCACGGACCTCAATGCCTTTGCCCGCCTTGGCGATGCTGGTGTCGACCTGTTCATGGTCGATTCGACAAATGCCGAGGTTAAGGGATTCGTCACCTCTGAGCGGGAGATCGCCCCGGCAATCGATGCTGTCTTTGCCCGGGCCACCGGACGTATCGTCGTGGCTTGTTTCGCTTCCCACATCCATCGCGTGCAGCAAGTCGTCAACGCCGCGGCCAACCACGGCAGGCGAGTCGCCTTCGTAGGTCGCTCGATGGTTCGCACGATGAGTGTCGCCAGAGAATTGGGCTATCTCAAAGTCCCTGGGGGGCTGATAGTCACCCTCGACCAACTCGACGAATTGCCCGACGATGAGATTGTCTTGATCTGCACTGGCTCGCAGGGCGAGCCCATGGCGGCACTGTCGCGCATCGCGAACAGGGATCACAAGATCCGCATCAACGAGCATGACACAGTCCTACTTGCGTCCTCATTGATCCCCGGCAATGAGAACGCCATCAACCGGGTCATCAATGGGCTATCGCGCTGGGGTGCCAATGTGGTGCATACAGGTAACGCGCTGGTGCATGTGTCCGGGCATGCCTCGGCCGGAGAGCTCATCTACGTCTACAACATCATCAAGCCGCGCAACGTGCTTCCCGTCCACGGCGAGGTTCGGCACCTGATCGCGAACAGAGAGCTGGCCATTAAGACCGGTGTGCCACCGGAGCGAGTGATCCTTGCCGAGGACGGGACGGTTATCGACCTGGTGGACGGCATCGCCGCTGTCGTCGGGCGGGTGCCCTGCGGGTTGGTGTTCGTTGATGGATCAAGCGTGGGCGATCTGACTGAGGCATCACTGAAGGACCGTCGGATACTGGGAGAAGAAGGCTTCATCTCGGTGTTCGTCGCCATCGATCTGGAAGAGCGCAAGGTTGTCGCGGGACCGGAGATTCACGCGCGCGGTTTTGCTGAGCAGAACATCGTCTTCGATGCGGTGATTCCCAAGATCAAGAAGAAGCTTGAGTCCTCGCTCGCAGATGACGTCACCGATGCATATCAACTGCAGCAGCAGATTCGCAGAGTAATGGGCAAGTGGGTCAATGAGCAGCACCGTCGTCGGCCGATGATCGTTCCAATCGTCGTAGAAGCCTAGATTTTCAGGTGAATTCGGTCGGTTGCAGGCTGCTGGGCGAGCGGGACTTGGTGGCAAACGCGAGTCGCTGAGCGCTCCTGAGGGCCCTCGAGGGTTAGTCTCGCCACCATGGCGACACGTACGCCCGCTTCGTCGCGGTCCGCACGATCAGGCTCATCTCGTTCCTCACGAACGACGCGGTCGGGGTCTTCCTCGTCGCGCTCAAGTTCAGCTTCAGCCCGGTCCCGCAGTGCGGGTTCAGGCAGTGCTGGCTCTCGAAGTGCTGGCTCTCGCGGTACCAAGCCTGCTGCGAAGTCCGCCGCTAGGGGTGCCGGAGCTAGCGCGGGCGGTTCGGGCGGCAAGCATGGGATCTTATTCGCGACCTTGATTCTGGTCGGCAAGTTCATTCGTTCGGTGTGGTTGGGCCTCGCCCACGGTCTGGGAGCAACCATCCGCAGTCTGGGCAGAGACGAAGAGCCCGTCCTGGCTGCGCAACGTCGCGACGGTATTGGTTTGGGCTACTTGGTTTCCGGTGTCGTGGTCGCTGCTGTCGAGTGGCTTGGCCTTGAAGGTCTCATCGGGCGGTTCCTCGATGCTGTGCTTTCTGGTCTTGTTGGAGCTCTCACAGTCCTGTTGCCCTTTGCCTTGTTCTGGGCGGGCTGGCGAGCTCTTCGATACCCGACTCAACGCATGGCTCGTTCGGTGTTCCTCGGCTGGATCGTGACATCACTGGCAGCTTGCGCAATTTGGCAGTGCCTTGCCCACGCACCGGTCCCTAGTGATGGCGCCGACGCGATGCGGGCGGCTGGCGGCTGGATCGGCTGGGCGATCACTGCGCCTTTGGTGTCGCTGATGGGCACGTTGCTCACAGGTCTAGGCGCCATCGCCATCCTGGGCCTTGGCCTCACCATGGTCACTGGCACCCCGATCTCCGAGGTCGTATCTCGGACTCGCAAATACGTCGGCCTCGACCGCGACTCCGACGACGATCTGACCTCTGAAGAAGAGACCACGCGACCACTAAATACCAAGGAAGTCGGGCCAGAAGCTGGCGTCACCGATGACGCAGCGTCCTCGCGCGCCCGTGCAGGTGGTGGCCTCGCATCGAGACTAGGTATTGGTAAGCCTCCTGCTGCAGTTGTCACTCCACCTACGGATTTGGTTGGCAACGAGCCCTTCAGCAGTCCGCTCGAAGGCGCCTCGAGCCAAGACGCAGCCGGGGAGACCATCGTGGACATGGTTCCGGTGGAACTAGAAGCGCCCGATGCTGAACTGCCAGCACCCCGGGCCGAACAGCTAGCGCTCGCTGGCGACGTCATGTACCAACTGCCTTCGGTCAAGCGCCTCAAGTCTGGCGCTCCACCCAAGCACGCGACCAAGGCCAACGACAAGGTCGTTGCCCAGATCTCCAGTGTGCTTAACCAGTTCGAGATTGATGCCCAGGTCACCGGCTTCACCCGTGGACCGACGGTGACCCGCTACGAGGTCGAGGTAGGCCCAGGCACCAAGGTTGAGAGTGTCCTGCGGCTAGAGAAGAACATTTCCTATGCCGTGGCTAGTGCTGAGGTTCGGGTGCTGGCGCCGATCCCTGGTAAGTCCGCGATCGGTATCGAGATCCCGAACTCTGATCGCGAGCTTGTCAGTCTTGGCGACGTGCTGCGCTCGTCTGTGGCCTTGGACAACCATCACCCATTAGTCGTTGGGTTGGGCAAGGACGTCGAGGGTGGGTTTGTTTGCGCCAACTTGGCGAAGATGCCTCACTTGCTCGTGGCCGGGGCCACCGGTGCGGGTAAGTCCAGCTGTATCAACTCGCTCATCACATCTGTGCTGGTTCGGGCCACCCCCGATGAAGTGCGCATGATTTTGATCGATCCCAAGCGGGTCGAGCTGACCATCTATGAGGGCGTTCCCCACCTGATCACCCCCATCATCACCAACCCGAAGAAGGCCTCCGACGCGCTGCAGTGGGTCGTCAAAGAGATGGAAGCCCGCTACAACGACTTATCGGATTTCCACTTCCGCCACATCGACGACTTCAATAAGGCTGTCCGGTCCGGATCGATCGAGATCCCGGCTGGCTACGACCGAGAAGTCAAGCCCTACCCCTACCTGCTCGTTGTCGTCGACGAGCTCGCTGACCTGATGATGGTCGCTCCTCGGGACGTGGAGGATTCGGTTGTTCGAATCACCCAGCTCGCGCGCGCTGCCGGTATCCACTTGGTGCTTGCCACCCAGCGGCCCAGCGTGGACGTTGTCACCGGTCTGATCAAGGCGAACGTGCCGAGTCGGTTGGCGTTCGCAACCTCGAGCCTGGCCGACAGTCGGGTCATCCTTGATCAGCCAGGTGCTGAGAAGCTCGTTGGCCGCGGCGATGGCTTGTTCTTGCCCATGGGGATGAGCAAGCCGATCCGTGTTCAGGGGGCTTTCGTTCCCGAGGTCGAGATCCGCGAGATCGTTGAGCATTGCAAGAAGCAACTGGCTCCGGCATATCGCGAAGAAGTGGTCGCCACGCCCAATGCCCCCTCAGCACCTGCCGAAGATATCGGGGATGACCTCGATGTGCTGCTTCAGGCAGCCGAGCTTGTCATTAGCACGCAGTTCGGATCCACCTCGATGCTTCAACGAAAGCTCAAGGTGGGCTTCGCTAAAGCGGGCCGATTGATGGACCTGATGGAATCTCGCGGGATCGTGGGACCGTCTGAAGGCTCCAAAGCGCGCGACGTATTGGTTAACCCAGATGACCTGCCGGCGGTGCTGGCCGACCTGCGTGGTTAGGCCAGCCCCTACCCTTAGAACGTGTCTGCGCTCAAAGTTGCCTTCGTTACCCTCGGGTGTGCGCGCAATGACGTCGACTCCGACCAGATGGCTGCCCGCCTCGACGCAGATGGTTGGGTCATAGTCGAAGATGCTGATGAGGCCGATGCGGTAGTCGTCAATACTTGCGGATTCGTTGAGGCGGCCAAGAAGGACTCCATCGACACAGTGCTTGAGCTGCAGTCGGATCGGCCAGTTGTCGCCGTTGGTTGCTTAGCCGAGCGCTATGGCAATGAGTTGGCCGATGCTCTGCCCGAAGCTGCGGCAGTGATGGGTTTTGACGCTTATCCCGACATCGCATCGCGCCTGCGCGCGATCGTGGCGGGGGACAGGCCCGCGTCCCACACGCCAACCGACCGGCGCAAATTGCTGCCGCTGACCCCTGTCGAACGCCCGGGCGCCGCCGGTGACGTGCCTGGCCACGGCTTCCAACGACACCTGCTCACGCCCGGACCCACAGCTTCGCTAAAGATCGCATCTGGTTGCGACCGCCGCTGTTCCTTCTGTGCCATCCCGTCGTTCCGCGGCTCGTTCATCTCGCGACGACCTTCTGACGTGCTCAATGAGGGCCGGTGGTTGGTTGCACAAGGGGTGCGCGAGCTCAACTTGGTGAGCGAGAACTCGACGTCCTACGGCAAGGACCTGGGCGATTTACGTCTGCTGGAGACGATGCTGCCCGAGCTTGCAGGGCTGCATGAGGATATGCGGATTCGATTGGCATACCTGCAGCCCGCAGAGATGCGCCCCGACCTGATTGACGTCATGACTAAGACGACTGGGGTGGCAGACTATTTCGACCTGTCGTTCCAGCACGCGAGCCCCACTGTCCTTCGTCGGATGCGCCGATTCGGCGGGATCGGGGACTTCCTCGGCCTCATCGAGTCAATTCGCGCGAAGGCACCAGAGGCAGGTATTCGAACTAATGTGATTGTCGGCTTCCCTGGCGAGACTGAGGCTGACGTTGCAATTCTTGAGGAATTCCTCGGTCGCGCGCGCCTTGATGCAGTTGGCGTATTCGGCTACTCCGATGAAGACGGCACTGAAGCGATTGGTTTGGCCGACCATGTCAGCGCCGATCAGATCGCTGCCCGAGTGGATCGCCTCAATCGGCTGGTGGATCAACTGGTCGACGAGCGCGCCGAAGAACGAGTCGGATCTACCGTGAATGTGCTGGTCGAGGGTTTCGATGATGAGGGCCGCCCGGTTGGCCGCGCCGAACACCAAGGACCCGAAGATGGCGAAGTATCGCTCGACACGAGCAGTGAACCTGGCATCGGGACTGTCGTTTCTGCCAAGGTCATAGAGGCAATGGGGGTGGACCTGCTAGCGGCGGAGGTAGTTCGGTGACAGACGCTTCCCCGTCGACCGACAAACCTCGCACTCTCTGGGCGCGTCTCGGGCCCAAACTCGACCCGATCGCGCACCCGCTATCCAATTCGCGACTCTGGAATCTACCCAACGGACTGACCATGCTCCGGTGCGTGATGGTCATCCCCTTCGCTTGGTTGCTGTTCTTCGAACCGCAGACTGACGCCAACCGCTATTGGGAAGCTGGCATCTTCGCCGTTGCGTCGTTCACGGACTTTGCTGATGGTTGGCTTGCGCGACGTTGGGACCTTGTCACTTCTTTCGGCAAGATTGCCGATCCGATTGCCGACAAGGCCCTCACCGGCGTCGCACTCATTGGATTGAGCTATCAGAACGCGCTTCCTTGGTGGGTCACCATCGTCATGCTCATCCGAGAGATCGCAGTCACGTTGCTGCGCTTCTGGGTGATTCGCCATGGGGTTATTGCGGCAAGCCGTGGCGGCAAGGCCAAGACCGTCTTCCAGATTTTGGCCATCTTGCTGTATCTGCTACCTCTGACAGGGTTCCTGGCGAGCGCCCGCGCCTGGATCATGGGAATCGCGTTGATCTTGGCTATCGTCACCGGCATTGACTATCTGGCGCGAGCTATCAATGTCCGAAAGAACTCCGATCGCACTGCTGCCAGGCAGGTGGCACGTGCCGCTGGCGATGCCTAACTCGGCTGAGCCTGAGCAGACCGGGCCAGCGGCCCACCTCATCGCGCTGCTCAAGGAGCGTGGTTTGACCATCGCGACCGCCGAATCGCTCACAGCTGGCAAGGTGTGCGCTGCGATCGCCACGGTTCCTGGCGCATCTGCGGTGCTGCGAGGCGGAGTAGTTGCCTATGCCACCGACCTCAAGCACGGACTCCTAGGCGTCGATGTGGCTGTTCTTCACTCCAAGGGTCCGGTGGATGCGCAGGTCGCTGGGCAGATGGCCAACGGGGTGAATTCTTTATGTGGGTCTGATGTGGGAATCGCCACAACTGGTGTCGCCGGGCCCGACAGTCAGGTCGGCAAAGCGGTGGGCACGGTGTTTGTGGCAGTCGCCTGGTCTGGCGCGGATCCGGTGGTGGACGAGCTACAACTGGGGGGGAATCGCCTGCAAATCCAGGCCGAGACGGTCGATGCAATGCTGGCGTTAGCCATCGAAGTAGTCGGAGGAATTCCGCTGATCCGGGAATGAGAAATCACCCGATCGTGTTATTCACAAAGACATCGTTCCCCCGTCACTATCCACAGCAAAGGAAACTAGCCCAACATCGATCGAGGGCTCTGGAGTACGGTGGGACATCACTGCAAGCGGCGAGACCTAGGAGGGTGGTCGAGATGATTGTTCTGCGAAGTGTGATCGGGAGCGAACTGCGCCGTCAGCGACTCGACCAAGGCCGTACGCTGCGCGAGGTTTCTAGTTCTGCGCGAGTGTCCCTTGGCTACTTGTCTGAGGTGGAGCGCGGCCAGAAAGAGGCCTCAAGTGAATTACTTGCAGCGATCTGTGGAGCGTTAGAAGTTCCGCTGTCAGAGGTGCTCCAGTCGGTTAGTTCTGAAGTCGCGACTCACGAAGCCGCGACAGTTCGCCAAGTCGTCAGCGTCGCGTAGGCCGCTCACCGGTTAGCGCGGTGGGAGCCTCATCCCGCTCGGGGTAAACACGAAGCCGTGCTGCTCCAAAATTGGCGCAAGATCACTCGTGCTCACTGACTGGCCGTTGACCCGCTCGAATTTGACGATCCCGACTCGCCCGCTGCGTCCGGCTTCGGCTAGAGCCCCGACAGCACCGGTGAGCAATTCTGGGTCAGCTGTGAACGTCAAAACGCTCTTGCCGCCCTTCTCTAGGAAGATCACCAGTTCGCCGTTGGACATGACAACGTGTGCTCCGGCTTTGCGCCCAGGGCGATGAGTCGCTGTGATTCCATCGCCAGAACCCGGCCAAGGTAGCGCCGCACCAAATGGATTCGCCGGGTCGCACGCGGCCAAGACAGTGGTGGTGGCAGGGCCACCTGGCTCATGGTTGGTGATCAGAGTTCCTTGGTGACGCAGTTGGTCGACTGCCCCGGGGGTCGCGAACTGTGCAGCACCGAGGCCTTCGATGAAGTAGCCACGTCGAGTTCGGCCGTTGTCTTCCAGGGCTGCCAGGACTCGATAGCTTGCTGCGAAACCGCCGGCTATTCCTTCCGCCGCGACAGAGCCGCGAGTCAGGACCCCATACCGGTTCAGCAGAGCCTCGGTGGTCGCTGTGATCCGTCTCGTGGGATCGGTGACGCGCTTTGGTGCCATGGACCACCGGCCAGCAGCTAGTTGACTCAGGCGCGCGGCGCGGGTTCGGGGTGCGCCGCCCGCGGGTCGGCGCGGTCGATGCGCCGAACCAGCAGAACCGCTCGACTGAGGAACAGTATTTGCCCCGCTTGCCAGCAGACCGCGCAGACCAGCCAACGTGTCGCTGGTGACCAATCCGTCCCACACCAAGTCCCACAAGGCGGCCTGCAACCCAGTTGAGGTGACGTCAGGGATGCGGTCGGCAAGTTCCCGCACGAGCCACGCTCCGCCAGGTTCCAACGCGTCGAGCAGACCTTGTCTCACGTCGCTGGGATGGGCGCTGGCCAATGGATCGGGCAGCAGCAGGGAGGCTGATTCTGCCGGCGCCATGCTGATCCAACCGTCATTGGACGACAATCTGCCACGGCCGCACCACACGACCTCGCCCGCGCTCATGAGTTCATCGAGCATTGCCGGTTGGTAGTTGCTGACCCGCGCGGGCAAGACAGCTGACTCCCATACCGTTGCCGGGATCGAGGTTCCGGCGAGTTGTTCGATGCTGTGCAGTACTGCGTCAACCCCGCGCTTGGGAGTCGTGATTCCGCTCCACATTGGCAAGAACATTCCCAACGCCGCCGGTGGAACGGGTTCGGCTTCTTGACGCAAGGCAGCAATGGAACGTCGCCGCATCCGACGCAAGACCTCCACGTTGCACCATTCAGTGCCCGACCCGCCTGGGCGAAATTCGCCACTGACGACGTTGCCGGTGGCGGCAAGGCGATCCAATGTGGAGTTGGCTACGGCCGGGCCAATCCCGAAGTGCTCCGCTGCCTGCGCTGAGGTGAACGGACCATGGGTGCGTGTGTAGCGCGAGAAGAGGTCTGCCAGGGGGTCATCGCCAGGTTCAAGGAACGCGTCTGGAATTCCTACCGGCAAAGCGATACCCAATGAGTCGCGCAGCCGCCCGGCATCCTCGATCGAAGAGAACCGGTATTGTCCGGCAATTCGCACCTCGATCACTCGGCGTTGGTCGACTAGCTGCGTGATCCAGTCAGCCTGAATTCCGCGTGCGCCAAGGTCTTCCAGCGTGAGTGGCCCGAGCTGGCGGATCATGTCTGCGGCGTGCTCAACGGTGCGAGCATGGCGTTGAGCTGCCAGCATCGAGATCTCCGCCTCGACCTCATTGATCGCATCGGCGTCGAGTAACTCGCGCAACTCGACGTACCCGAGTAGCTCGGCGAGCAGTTCAGTGTCCAGTGTCAGAGCGCTGGCTTTGCGCTCGGCCAGAGGGGAGTCGCCTTCGTACAAGAACGATGCTACGTAGCTGAATAGCAGAGTCCGGGCGAAGGGACTTGGGGTCGCGGTATTGGCGTACGTCACTTCGATCGCCCGACTACGGATATCCCGCAAGACCGAGGTCAGCGCGGGTAGGTCGTAGACATCCTGGAGACACTCGCGAATGGTTTCGATTACGATCGGGAACGATGGGTACTGGGCAGCGACCGAGAGGAGTTGCGCGCTGCGTTGGCGTTGCTGCCACAGCGGCGTGCGCTTGGTCGGGTCACGCCGAGGTAGCAGCAGCGCCCTGGCCGAGCACTCGCGAAAGCGGCTGGCGAATAGAGCCGATCCGCCGAGGGCGTTTGTCACTACGGCCGCGATGTCATCGGGGTCGGCGAATAGCGCGTCAATCGCCGCCTGCACGGCTGTGTCGTCGTCGGTGTCGGGAATTCGCAGCACGATGCCGTCGTCGGCGTGCATCACTTGGGCATCGACGCCTGTCAGTTCTTGCACCCGAGCCGACACGGCCAATGCCCACGGCGCATGCACCCGCGCACCGAAGGGCGAGTGCAGTACGACTCGCCAGTCGCCAAGTTCGTCGCGGAACTTTTCGACAACCAGGGTGCGGTCATCTGGTACGCGACCCGTCGTTGCTGCTTGTTCGTGAATGTAGCGCACGAGGTTCTCACTCGCCCATTGGTCGAGGCCGCCACTTTGGAGATCGGCTGAAGCCTCACTGAAGCTCGCCGACGCGACCTTTCCGGTGAACGCGCCGATCGCTCGGCCGAGCTCGAACGGCCTCCCGATCGAGTCGCCGTGCCAGAACGGTAGGCGCCCAACTTGGCCCGGGGCGGGGGAGACCAGCACGCGGTCGTGAGTGATGTCCTCGATCCGCCAACTCGTGGCACCCAGAGCGAACACGTCACCGACTCGGGATTCGTACACCATCTCCTCATCGAGTTCACCGACTCGAGAGGCCTTCTCGCCAACCATAAACACGCCGAATAGTCCGCGGTCGGGGATGGTGCCACCGGAGGTGACGGCGAGGCGTTGGGCACCGGGTCGAGACGTCAGCGTGTTGGTTAGCCGATCCCACACGATGCGGGGGCGCAACTCGGCGAATCCGTCGGACGGGTAACGCCCGGCGAGCATGTCCAGCACGCCGTCGTACGCCGACTGCGGCAAGGAGTGAAACGGAGCAGCCCGACGAATGGTTGCCAGAAGTTCGTTGGCGTCAATGTCCTCGATGCTGACTGCGGCGACAATGTGCTGGGCAAGCACGTCGAGGGGATTGCGGGGGACCCGGGTGGTCTCCAAAGCCCGCGCATTCATCTGTTGGGTGACGACGGCGCTGGCCAACAAGTCACCGCGATGCTTGGGAAAGATCACTGCGCGACTGACCTCGCCGACATGGTGCCCCGCTCGACCGACCCGCTGCAGTCCACTTGCCACCGATGGGGGCGCCTCGACCTGAATGACGAGATCCACTGCACCCATGTCGATGCCGAGTTCCAGGCTGCTAGTTGCTACCACTGCGGGGATGCGTCCGGCTTTGAGGTCATCCTCGATCAGGCCGCGTTGTTCTTTGCTGACCGATCCGTGATGGGCTCGAGCAAGCGTGAGCCCGGCACCTTTGGTGGCGCCGGAATTGGCCATGATCTGGGCAGGTGGATGTTCGGGCGGCGGGCCTTCCACCGGCGTCTCGTCGGTAAATCCATAACGCTCAGCATGGATCTCGTTGAGGCGCGCTGTGAGGCGTTCTGCTAGGCGGCGGGAGTTAGCGAACACCAGCGTGGATCGGTGGCTTTCGACCAAATCGACGATTCCGTTTTCGACGTGTGGCCAGATCGACGGTGTCACTGGTTCGTCTTCGAGAATCTCGGCGTGCGGATCGCCGATCGGAGTCGGGGATGGCATTGATAGGTCTTCGACAGGCACGACGACTTTGATTTCGATCTGCTTGTCCGCCGGCGGGGCAACGACAGTGGCTGCGGAGGTACCGCCAAGGAAGAGAGCGACTTCATCGATGGGTTGAACAGTCGCCGATAGGCCAATGCGCTGTGCGGGTCGATCGAGTAGGGCATCGAGGCGCTCCAAGGAAACAGCAAGGTGCGCGCCGCGCTTGGTCCCAGCCACTGCATGAATCTCATCAATGATCACCGTCTTGACCCCACGCAAACTCTCGCGGGCAGCCGAGGTCAGCAGGAGGAAGAGCGACTCTGGGGTAGTTATCAGGATGTCCGGGGGAGTGGTGACCATTCGTCGACGCTCGTCTTGGGGGGTATCACCAGTTCTGATACCTACGGTGATGTCGGGCTCAGCGACATTGATCCGTGCGGCTTCTCGGCGAATACCAGTCAGCGGACTGCGCAAGTTGCGCTCGACATCGGAGGCCAGCGCCTTGAGCGGGGAGATATAGAGAACGCTGCAACGCTGCTTCTTGGGTGGGGTGGTCGTGGCAGTCGCCAAAGTGTCGATCGAATGCATGAACGCGGCCAGGGTTTTACCGGAACCGGTCGGTGCGACCACCAGCGTGTGGCAGCCCTCTCGGATTGCGTGCCAGGCTCCGGCTTGGGCGGGGGTGGGTTTGCTGAAGGCGAGGCTGAACCACGACTTGGTGAGCTGACCGAATCCCTCGAGGGCGTCAGCTGAGTCCATGTCAGCTGAGTCCATGTCAGCTGAGTCCACGGGGGCAGCGTGGTGCTCTGCGCCCCGCTCAAAAGGGTTGGTCACGGGTCCATCTTCGCTGATTGTCTAGGCTGGCCGGCACGCTTGGTGGTAGTTGGGGTGCCACCAAGAACGCTGTCAGGAACTGGCAATTGAGCAGCCAGGTTGGATCAGCACGCCACGATTCTGGAGGCCACCCATACAGTCGCAGTCTGTTACTGCTTGATCTGGGCGCAGGTGGAGCAGAGCCCGGACAGCTCGACCACATGGTTGACGTTTGTAAACCGGTGTTTGCGGGCGGTGTCTTGGGCCCATTCTTCGACTGATGACGGTCCGGTGAGTTCGATCGTGAGGCCGCAGGTGCGGCAGGTCAGGTGGTGGTGGTGTTCGCTGCCGCATTTGCGGTAGAGAGTCTCCCCGCTTTCGGTGCGAAGTACATCGACCTCGCCCGCTTCGGCCATCGCTTGCAGCGTGCGGTACACAGTGGTTAAGCCAACTGCGCCACCCTGAGCGGCGATAAGGTCGTGGACCTGTTGGGCGCTGACGAATGTGTCGGATGTGTTCAACCATGCGCGGATGACTTTGCGCTGCCGAGTCCCTCGCTGACCAGGAGCAGAGAAGGCGGGCTCGCCGAGCGTGCTGGTCACGTCCGCCATCATGCCTCCAGGATCGGGTACCGCCGAGCGGCAGGGTCAGGGGAAGTCTAGCCAAGACGGTGCTGCTTGCGCTTGTGGCACGCGACACTTCCACGTTACCGAAGCCACAAAGAATTGACAATGACAACCGTTTTCATTAGTCTCCGTTGCATCTGCTGTGTTCGGACAATAGGGAGTCATGATGAAGAAACTGCTCGGGTTCTGTGCTGGTGCGCTGTTGGTCGTTGGGACAGCGGGCTGCTCTCAGCAAGCGACCACGAGTCCTTCATCTGACTCCAGCGCTCCGAGTTGCCCGGCCACGGCGATCCCGATCACGGTCAGCGTGAACCAGTGGGGGAACATCGTCCAACAGCTCGCCGGGCAGTGCGGCACCGTGTCGACGGTCGTGACCGCATCCAGTGGTGATCCCCATGATTACGAGCCCACCACTGGCAACATCGCGGAGTTTACGAACGCGAAAATGGTTGTCGTGAACGGCGCGGGCTATGACGACTGGGCGGCCAAAGCCGTGCAGGCGAATAACAGCGGCGTGGACGTCGTGAGTGCGGCCAAGGTCAACAATGTGGCGGCAGGCGCGAACCCACACTTGTGGTACGACCCCACCTATGTGACGGCTACGGCCAACGCGATCACGACACAGCTCAAGACATTGATTCCGGCGGCTGCTAGTTACTTTGACCAGCAGCAGAGCACCTTCGAGAACGCGATGAAGCCGTACTTCGCCGAGATCGCCAAGATCAAGGCTGGGGCGAGTGGGAAGTCGTACGGCGCAACTGAGAGCGTCTTTGACTACCTGGCGGCTGCGTGCGGGTTGCGCGACCTCACTCCACAGGGCTATCGGAACGCGATCACCAACGAGTCCGAACCGGCACCAGGGGATATCGCTGCGTTCAACAAAGACTTGACGTCCAAGCAGATGAACGTTCTGATCTACAACATCCAGACGGATGGTTCGGTCCCCAAGCAGTTGGCGGCCACCGCGAATTCCTCCGGGGTACCAGTAGTGAATGTGACCGAGACTATGCCAGCTGATGCGACCTCATTTGAGCAGTGGCAGATTGCCCAGCTGCAGCAGCTATCGAAAGCGCTGGGGCTGAGCTAGCCATGCTCGACTTCGACAATGTCAGCGCAGTGCGCGGCACCACCACGATCTGGTCTGATGGAACGTTCACTGTGCCCACAGGCGCGGTGGCCGGGGTTATCGGGCCGAATGGGTCAGGTAAGACGACCCTGCTGATGATGATCTTGGGTCTTTTGCGCCCAGGCTCGGGCACGATCAAGGTTCTGGGGCAGGTGCCTCAGCGCGGTGATTCCCGCATCGGGTATGTGCCGCAGAACTATGCCTCGATCGCCGGGGACTCGATCCGTGCCAGGGACATGGTGCTGCTGGGCTTGACCGGTGCTACCTATGGGATGCGCCGCACATCGCGTGAGCAGCACGCCCGCGTTGATCAGATACTTGGCGAAGTGGGAGCCGCCGATTTTGCCGGGCGGCGGATGTCGCAACTGTCCGGCGGTCAGCAGCAGCGCGTCGCGATCGCGCAGGCACTGGTGAGCAATCCGCAGATGCTGTTATTGGATGAGCCACTAGCGAATCTGGATGTGCGTAACCAGCAGGAAATCGTGGCGCTGTTGGCACGGATCAATACCGAACGCGGCATTGGCATCCTGCTGGTTGTGCACGATCTGAATCCGCTGCTGTCGGTACTCGACGGCGCGATCTACCTGCTCGATGGCCATGCACACTATGACAGCGTCGATGAAGTCGTCAGTGAGGAATTGCTGACCCACCTGTACGGGACCGCGATCAAAGTCGTACGCACGGCCCAGGGTGACCTGTTCACTAGGAGTGCTTGATGCACCTCGCCACGGCAGTGCAGTTTCAGTCGAACTGGGTAGAGATCCTCGCTTCGCCGTTTATGAGAACTGCGTTCATTGCTGGGGTCCTTGTAGCAGTCGCCTCCGGTCTTATCGGCTATTTCGTGATTGTGCGGGGCAGCATGTTCGCCTCCCACGCCCTGGCCCATATCGGCTTTCCCGGCGCAACAGGTGCCGCGTTGGTGGGCACGTCTGTATTCGCGGGTTTGGTCGCGTTCACCGTTGTCGGTGCTGTCGCCATCGGGTTGCTCGGGAAACGTGCGAACGATCGTGAGGTGGCTACTGGAACCGTACTGGCGTTCGCCACGGCGCTCGGCGTGCTGTTCGCCTCCCTTGCCAGCACGAACACCTCCACCGTGACGAATATTCTGTTCGGGAATCTGCTGGCGATCCCACCGGCCCAGCTGGTCGTGTTCGCGGCATTCCTGGCCATCCTCGCTGCAGTTCTGTTAGCTATTTTTCGCCCTTTGCTGTTCGCATCTATCGATCCGGCAGTCGCAGAAGCGAAGGGCGTACGAGTCAAGGGGCTGGGTATCACCTTCATGATCCTGCTGGCGCTCGTGGTGAGCATGGCTGTGACTGTTGTCGGGGTCCTGCTGATCTTTGCACTCCTTGTTACCCCTGCGGCCGCAGCGCTGAGGTTCACCGCCCGCCCTGGCTGGGTGATCTTCTGGAGCGCAACGATCGGCGTCGCTTCCGTAGCCGTGGGACTAGTGATAGCGGCGATGTTCAACCTGCCGCCCAGCTTCTTCATCGTGTCCGTCGTTTTCGTACTCTGGCTTGGGGCAGCCGGGATGCGGCGGGAACGGGCAGCGGCCAAGCCAGCAGGTGGCCACGGATAGCCACCTCACCTTTTGACACTGATTATCATTGTCAGTAACGTCATGGGATGATAGGGCAAGAGAGGCTTGCTCTAAAAATGATTGGGGAAACAGCTATGACCGATCGACATCCGGCCGCGGACCACGAGCACCTTCCCGGTGATGGGCACGAAACCGTCGAACACGAAGGACACACTGACCACATCCACGACGGCGAGAAGCACACCGAAGAAGTGATCCACCAGGACCACGAAGGCGTACACACCGAAGGTGACGGGCACGAAACCGTCGAACACGACGGGCATACTGACCACATCCACGACGGGCACCGCCACCATCAACATGGTGACCATGTGCACGAGCACTGATCACGAACACGTACCAGGTTGAGCCTCAACGACCACCGCTGAGCCATCGGAGCTAACCTGATGGCTCAGCGGGAGTCTCAGCGACCTCGGGCCGGGTACTCCACTTGGGTTATGGCTGCACGCTTAGCGAGTAGGCGCTGCACTATTTGCCTGGTTTTGGCGGCTAAGCCGTCGTCACCTGTCGTTATTCGGACCTGGGTCTAGGCTGCGTGTCGGCAAGTCGCGCAGGAGCAGTCTTCACACGCGCAACTGCTGCACGTATGGCTGTCGCAGTTCTGACAAGTGCAGGTGTTGTGGTTGCAGGTCGCGCATTTGCAGTCGCTGCACTCACAGCGCGCGCAACTGTCCGAGCAGTTCGTGCACGAGCACTGCTCGCACTCGTCGTAGTGGCCCTCGTGCTCACGGTGGATATGTCCGTCGTGCAAGTAGTCCACATGGTCATTGTGGATCACCGCAGCGTGGCCGCAAGAAGGGCCATGGGTGTGATTGTGCGCTTCGGCTTGAGTGTGTGTGGTCATGGTGTCTCCTTAGAGTGTTCGATCGCGTCGCCGACGATGTGGCTGACATGTTCATCGGCGATCGCGTAGATGTGCTGCTGTCCATCGCGGGTTGCACTAACCAGTCGCTGCCCTCGCAGCACCCGCAGATGCTGAGAAATGAGCGGCTGGCTTGCGTCTAGCTGGGCAGCCAGAATGCTCACTGACATTGGCCCGCTAGCGAGGAGGCGAAGGATCGCAAGCCGTACCGGCGATCCCAGTGTCTTGAAGAGTTCAGCTGCCCCTTCCAACCCGCTGCTGTTTGATTCGGTCATCTAAGCATATTCTCATATGCGCAGGTGCTTATGCATATTGTGATGTATGCAACGCCGATCTTTATTGCTGTGTCGCCTGAAAGCGCGATCGTGCTCAAATCTGAGGAAGAGCCCCCCGGGCACTTAATGATAATGATAGTCAATAAGGTAGCCTTTGGGCATGCGCCAGAATGAATCCCAAAACAACGGCATGTTGCCCGCTGGAAGCAATGGAAACAATCCCACCAACCACGACGCCGTGCTGGTGGGATTGATCACCGGCGTGACCTCGGCGGTGTTAGCCGAACATGCCCGTGAACTGAGCAACCGCACGTTGGAACCCGTTGTCCAGTACGTCTATGTCCCAACGGGAGCCGAAATTTCCGTGCTGCGCCGCTACTGGATCGCCGGCTACCCACCCTCAGTAAATATGATCGCGCAGAATCCGGTCTGCGCCTGCGCCACAATTGCCGCCGACGTCATTAGATCAGCGGCTGGGCACCTCGACGCAGGATTCACCACCATCGACGCAGTACTGCCGCCCGGGGCAGATGCAGGCAACATATGCCAGCGCATTAATGATCAAACGGGTCTGGCGATGTCCCATTTACGGGTGGTCTTGGACGCGGCAGTTGACCGGGTCATCCTCACCGCCCCAAATGGCGGTGACACCACCGCGATTGCGTTGGTGGGTCACCTGAATCTGTTAGCCCAAAGCTCAGACCCACATGGCAGATGTAGTCGCCAAAGTGACGTTCAACGCTGCGGACGCTGCCGCGCACCGAGACGCCGTCGCGCGCCAGCCTGCGCCCCGAGCGCAGGCTGGCAAGCAATCGATCGTTGTTGCTAACCTGCGCCCCCTCCAATGCGGCAGCGACTCCCTCGAGCCGCAAGCGGGCTGGCCCATCTTGTTGCCATCAACCTCAGGCGCTCCCAGGCGTTCCAATTCGCATTCACCTCCTCAATCGAACCCCTAGTTGAGGTGATGCTCCCTCCCTGCGGCTTCCTTGAGTAGCGCTAGGGGTAAGAATGTGCCGGTGAAGCTGACGGAGTTTTGGTCCCGCCTCAATGACGCACTGGGGCAGTCATACGCGTCATCGTGGGCTAACGACTTCGTCGTTGCCGGCCTCGATGGCAGAACCGTTGAGCAGGCTCTCGCAGCCGGGGTGCCCACTAAGGCTGTGTGGCTGGCGGTTCACGCTGAGCTTGGGTTGCCAGCAACGCTCCGCTAGCTGTAGCTGTAGCTGTTTCCGTAGCTCCGTTAGCCGTAGCCGTTGGCCACAAATCTGCACCGAAATTGGGCGTGTCAAGACTGGCTTTCGAACAAGTGTTCGTCATACACTCTCCATCGAAGGCAGTTGTCCCCAGATAGACTTGGTCGGGTGGTAATCCACATCAGCGGCTTGGTTCGGGGGGAATGTCGGACCTGATGTCTAGCGTGAGCCAGACATCACCGAAAGAGGGGTTCAGCCCCTCGTTACGAGAGCGAGGTTCCCCCATGGCAAAGACCACGAACGAGCGTCCGTCCAACCGTGAAGGCGCACTTGAGAGCGCGCTGGCACAGATCGAGAAGAACTTCGGTAAGGGATCGGTGATGCGCCTTGGTGACGACAACCGCCCACCCGTCGAGGTCATCCCGACCGGTGCGATCGCCTTGGATGTCGCCCTCGGCATAGGTGGCCTGCCACGTGGCCGTGTTGTCGAGATCTACGGCCCGGAGTCCTCAGGGAAGACCACTGTCGCTCTGCACGCTATTGCCAGTGCTCAGGCACAAGGCGGTACAGCCGCCTTCATTGATGCCGAGCATGCGCTAGATCCGGCCTACGCTGCCAACCTTGGTGTCGACATCGACGCGCTGCTCATCAGCCAGCCAGACACAGGTGAGCAAGCCCTAGAGATCGCCGACATGCTGATTCGTTCCGGCGCCATCGACATCATCGTGATCGACTCGGTGGCGGCACTAGTGCCTAAGGCCGAAATTGAAGGCGACATGGGCGACAGTCACGTGGGTCTACAGGCGCGATTGATGAGTCAGGCCCTGCGCAAGATGACAGGTGCGATCGCTGGCTCCGGAACGACGGCCGTCTTCATTAACCAGTTGCGCGAGAAGATCGGTGTCATGTTCGGAAGTCCCGAGACCACCACCGGTGGTAAGGCGCTGAAGTTCTATGCCTCGGTACGCCTCGATGTTCGCCGGATTGAGACGCTCAAAGATGGCACGGAAGCAGTTGGCTCACGCACCCGCGTCAAGGTCGTCAAGAACAAGATGGCCCCACCGTTCAAGCAAGCCGAGTTTGACATCATCTACGGCGAGGGGATCTCTCGTGAAGGCAGCCTGATCGACATGGGCGTCGAGCACGGCTTCGTTCGTAAGGCTGGCGCTTGGTACACCTACGACGGTGACCAACTCGGTCAGGGCAAGGAGAATTCTCGCAACTTCCTCAAGGACAACCCGGATCTCTCCAATGAGCTCGAGAAGAAGATCAAGGAGAAGTTGGGAATCGGGGCATCGTTGGATGCACCCGCCGATGATGTTGCAGCGGGTCTAGTGGACCCGACTGGCCCCATCGACTTGTAGTAGTAGACAGTGCGCACCGAGGAACGAGCGCGTGAGATCGCACTGCGTTCCCTCAATGCGGCACCCCGGACTCGTCACCAACTGACCGAGTTGCTGACGAGGCGGGAGGTGCCGCTTGAGGTGATCGATCCGCTATTGGATCGGTTCGAAGAAGTCGGTCTAATCAATGACGAGGAATTTGCTCGCCGCTGGACACAGTCGCGACTGGCGAGCAGGGGAGTGGCTCGTAGAGCGCTGCGCCAGGAGTTGGTTCGCAAGGGAGTGCCCAGCGAGGTCATCGAGTCGGCGCTGGCTGACATCGATGACGATGACGAGCTAGCAGCAGCGATCCGACTTGCCACCCGCAAGCTCAAAACGATGACCGACCAGGACGCCTATTCGCAGCGTCGCCGCATCTTCGGCATGCTTGCCCGGCGGGGGTATTCCAGTTCGGTTACGGGCATGGCGATCGACCAGGTCTTGGCAAGTACCCTGGAGCAGTGAGTAGCAGCAATCGTACGTATGAACTTCGCACCTATGGGTGCCAGATGAACGTGCACGATTCTGAGCGAATGGCTGGGATGCTCACCGAGGCCGGTTACCAGAAGGTGGTCTCCGGTGTCACTCCTGATTTGATCGTTTTCAACACTTGCGCAGTGCGCGAGAACGCTGACAACCGCCTCTACGGCAACCTCGGACATCTGCGCCCAGTCAAAGACGCCAACCCCGGGATGCAAATCGCGGTCGGTGGATGCCTCGCGCAGAAGGACCGCTCAGAGATCACGCGCCGCGCGCCCTGGGTGGATGTCGTGTTCGGCACCCACAACTTGGGCTCCCTGCCAGTGCTCCTCGAGCGTGCACGCGTCGCCGACGAGGCTCAGGTCGAGATCGTTGAGTCCCTAGAGCACTTCCCCTCCACTTTGCCCTCGCGTCGCGACTCGGACTTTGCTGCCTGGGTGTCGATCGCCGTGGGCTGCAATAACACCTGCACCTTCTGCATTGTGCCGAGCCTTCGCGGTGAACAACGCGACCGTGGCCCGGGCGACATCCTCAACGAGATCAAAGCGCTGGTGGACGACGGGGTAGTCGAGGTGACATTGCTGGGGCAAAACGTCAATGCGTATGGCGTCGAGTTCGGCGACCGGCAAGCGTTCGCCAAGTTGCTGCGTGCCTGCGGGGAAGTCGAGGGCCTCGAGCGGGTTCGGTTCACTAGCCCTCACCCGCGTGACTTCACCGACGACGTGATCGCAGCGATGGCCCAAACGCCCAACGTCATGCCTCAGCTGCACATGCCGCTGCAATCGGGCAGCGATGATGTCCTCAGGCGTATGCGTCGTAGCTACCGTTCGACTCGCTACCTCGACATCCTCGACCGGGTTCGCTCGCAAATTCCGGATGCAGCCATCACCACGGACATCATCGTGGGCTTCCCAGGTGAAACCGATGAAGATTTTGCCGCGACAGTCGACGTGGCTAAGCAGGCGCGATTCACTAGTGCGTTCACTTTCCAGTACTCCAAACGGCCCGGGACCCCGGCAGCGACGATGGCTGATCAGATTCCCCAGGATGTTGTGTCGGCTCGCTACGACAAGCTAGTCGAGGTTGTCAACGCCATCTCGTGGGAGGAGAATCAGCGACTTACAGGCACGTCAGTGCAGGTTCTCGTTGGGGCCGGCGGCAAGAAGGACGCGCAGACTCATCGACTCAGTGGACGGGCCAGGGATAACCGCCTGGTCCACCTCGATCCCGCTGGGCTCGACATTGCTCCTGGGGACCTAGTTACCGCGCGAGTCAGTTACGCAGCACCTCACCACTTGGTCGCTGACGATGACGTGCAACTAGTACGCCGGTGGGCTGGTACCCCCGGGCAGGCTACCTGTGGGGTTCCCGGTGCGACCGGGGCTGCGAGTTCGGCTGGCCCGGTCGTTCTCGGGATGCCCACCATGGCGCCGTCTGTTGCTGGTTAGAGGGCTGTGAGTTCCCTGCCGATCGTCTTGGTAGTCGGTCCGACAGCAGTGGGTAAGTCTGACCTATCGCTGCTGCTCGCCCATGAACTCGCCGGCGAGATCGTTAACGCTGACTCAATGCAGCTCTACCGTGGGCTTGACATTGGGACGGCTAAGTTGGCGTTGGAGCAGCGTCAAGGTATCCCGCACCATCTGCTCGACATCTGGGAGCTCAGACACCAGGCAACTGTGTCGCAGTATCAGCAGTTGGCTAGGGATGCGATTGCCGACATCCAGTCCCGTGGGCGAGTTCCCATTCTGGTTGGTGGGTCAGGGCTGTATGTGAACGCAGTAGTCGACGACTTGAAGTTTCCGGGAACTGACCAGCAGGTCCGTGGTCGCCTTGAGGCCGAGCTCGACGAGGTCGGCCCACACGAGATGCATCGACGCTTGGCCGAGCTTGATCCAGCGGCCGGTTTTGCTATCTACCCCGGCAACGGCAGGCGCATCGTGCGAGCTCTTGAGGTCATGGAATTGACCGGTCAGCCGTTCACGGCGACATTGGCCAGAGGAATTCCCAAGATCGCAAGTATCGGTGTCGGACTTCGAGTCGACAGGGTTGAACTCGACCGCCGCATCGAGGCGCGCGTGGAGATGATGTGGCAACTCGGCTTGGTCGATGAGGTTGCTCAGCTAGTCGGTGAGGGACTGTTGGAAGCTCCCACTGCCGCGCGAGCATTGGGCTACCAACAGATCTTGTCGTGGATGTCCGGCAGCGGCACACAAGAGCAGGCGAAGCTCGACACGATCGTGGGCACGAGGCGCCTAGCACGCAAGCAGTTGGGTTGGTTTAACCGCGATGAGCGGCTGGCCTGGTTCGATGTTGACGACCTGCCCCAGGCTCGTGGCCAGGTGTTGAAATTCGTGAGTTCCGCGCTGAATTGATGGTGGACGACTAGACCTGCGTAGGCTGGTCGGGTGCAATCGTTCACCAAGGGCCATGGAACAGGCAACGACTTCGTGGTGATCCCCGACCCCGACGGGCAGTTGACTCTGGAGCCAGATCAGGTCGCTCGCATCTGTGATCGGCATACGGGCATCGGCGCGGACGGAATCTTGCGGGTCGTTCGCTGTGAATCCGAACCAGAAGCAAGAGCACACATCGATGATGCCGAGTGGTTCATGGACTACCGCAATGCCGACGGGTCGATCGCGCAAATGTGCGGAAATGGCGCGAGGGTATTTGTTCGCTTTCTACTCGATCAGGGTTGGGCAGCAGGCGAGTTCGTCATCGCTACGCGTGCGGGGCTGCATGAGGTTCGCGAGGAGGCCGACGGCTCGATCACCGTCGATATGGGTTTGCCGGCAGTCGGGCCTTCTGGTTGCGACCCCATGGTCGACGTTTCGGGCCGACAGACTCCGGCACAGGCCTGGTGGATGCCGAATCCGCATGCTGTGGTGTTTGTTGGTGACCTCGCCGATGCCGGAGACCTTCTTCAGCCACCCCAGGTGAATGACTTTGGACGTTTCCCTGACGGGCAGAACGTTGAATTTGTCGTGGATCACAGTGATCCGACTGATCCCGAGCGCGGGCTGGCTGCCTCTATTCGCATCTTCGAGCGAGGTGTGGGTCAGACACAGTCCTGCGGCACGGGGGCGTGTGCCGCTGCGCTGGCAATCAGAGATCGACATGCTGCCAGCGAACCCGGGTCTGTCCAGATCACAGTCCCTGGCGGGCAGTTGCGTGTGACGGCACGCGAAGATGGTCACATCGAATTGCGCGGTCCAGCGGTGCTGGTGGCTCGCGGCGATTTTGAGCCTGACTGGTGGAAGGACGAATAATGCCCGATAGTTTCAGTGTTGATGACGATGTCGCCTACGCCTCACGTGTGCGATCAGGTGTGGGCCGTCTCGGTGGCGGGTTCTTCGTCTCAGATGAGGCCAAGCAGGCTGGCAAGGATCTGGGCCTGCGTGGATGGCCGACCTACTTCGTCGGTCGCTGCGGTGTACTCGGACCTGTCGAGGCAGACGTCGTGGCTTCGGTATGTGGCTTCTTCCCGATCGATTTCGTTCGTAAGGCATGGGGCGCTGCACAAGAGGTTGACCTTGATCTATCTACGGAGATTTATCTCCAGGCCTGTCGGGCATGGGGTCGACGTCACCTTGAGGACTTCGCGAGCGTCGGGCGTTTAGCTGACCTTGCCGAAGTCGTCGTGAACGAAACCTCTCCGGTGGGCGCCCCGCTATTTGCAGGCTGGCGCACCTTCTCCACAGCCGATGACGATGCCGCCCGGGCCGTGCAAGCTTTGACGACCTTGCGTGAACTTCGCGGTGGGCTGCACCTAGCCGCTGTGATCTCCTCTGGTCTGGACCCACGTGAAGCAGTGTTGGCCGGACCTGGTGGGCAAGGCAATGCCTCATTCTTCGGATGGGCGGACCTGGAAATTTCTCCTGATCGGGAGGATTTCGTGACGTCTGCCCGAGCTGAAGCTGAGCGACGCACCGACCGAATGCTTGCGCGCAGTTGGTCAGTTTTGGGCCTCAGTGACCGTTCGGAGTTTGCTACTTTGCTCGACAGGGCCGAGACGCACGCGTTCGGTGCGCCGCTAGAACTTGCGGCTGCGAACGCGTCGTACAACCGGTGAGTACCGAGCATGACAAGTCCGGGTATGACCAAACCGAGTACGACGAAGCTCAGGAGATCTCCGACCGGGAGGCACTGCGGCGGGTCGCTGGCCTTTCAACGGAGCTTGAAGACGTCACTGAGGTCGAGTACCGGCAACTGCGACTTGAGCGCGTTGTACTGGTCGGGGTCTGGACCACAGGCACAGTCAAGGAGGCGGAACGCTCCCTAGCTGAACTTGCCAGACTTGCCGAGACAGCGGGCTCGGAAGTACTCGAAGGTGTTATGCAACGGCGTGGCAAGCCCGACGCCGCCACGTATATCGGGTCTGGCAAGGCCATTGAGCTACGTGACATCGTCGCCGCCCTAGGAGCCGACACAGTGATCTGCGACGGGGAGCTCACACCCGGGCAGTTGCAGCAACTTGAGAAGGTCGTCGCGGTTAAGGTCGTCGATCGAACTTGGCTGATCCTGGACATCTTTGCTCAGCACGCGCGCAGCCGTGAGGGCAAAGCGCAGGTTGCGCTAGCGCAGATGGACTACATGCTGCCCAGACTGCGGGGCTGGGGTGATGCGATGAGTCGCCAGGCCGGTGGCATCGGAACTCGTGGCCCCGGAGAAACTAAGATCGAGACCGACCGTCGTCGTATCAGAACCCGTATGGCCAAGTTGCGCCGCGAGCTGCGGGATATGGGAACGGCTCGTGAGGTTGCTCGGGCTTCTCGGCGCAACTCACGACTGCCGTCGGTAGTGATTGTCGGTTACACGAACGCTGGCAAATCCAGCCTGTTGAACCGGCTCACCTCTGCTGGTGTTTTGGTCCAAGACGAACTGTTTGCAACCGTCGATCCCACAGTTCGGAGGGCGCGGACACCATCGGGGCGTGAGTTCACGTTGTCCGACACCGTCGGATTCGTTCGGCACCTTCCGCACCAGATTGTTGAGGCATTCCGATCGACACTCGAGGAGGCCAGCGAGGCCGACTTGTTGATCCATGTCGTTGATGGTTCTGCGGAGGCGCCGGCCGATCAAATCGCTGCAGTGCGTGAAGTACTCGCCGAGGTTGGCGCTGATAGCGTTCGCGAGCTCATCGTCGTCAACAAGGCCGACATTGCTGAACCTGACACTCTTCATGAGCTAGCGCGTAGCTCCAAACACATGCTGGCTGTCTCGGCTCGTACAGGGGACGGCATCGAAGAACTTGTCCACGCCATTGAGGCCGACTTGCCCTCGCCGAGTGTCGAAGTCGACGTGTTAGTGCCTTACGACCACGCAGAACTGGTTGCTCGGATCTACCGAGAGGCCGAGATCATTGAACTCGATCACCAAGAGACCGGCACGCGAGTTCGGGCCAAGGTCGACGAGCAGCTAGCTGCGGCTCTGGCTGATGTGTGCGAGCCGCAGCCGTAGCTAGCTAGCTAGATTCTTCGAAGGCTGATCAGACTTTGCGGAGTACTGACACAACGCGACCGAGGATTTGTGCATCATCACCCAGGATCGGCGCGAAGGCGGGGTTGTGCGGCATTAGCCACACGTGGCCGTCGCGGCGCTTTAAGGTCTTTACTGTGGCCTCGTCACCGAGCAGTGCAGCCACGATCTCGCCGGATTCAGCTGTCTGCTGGCGGCGCACCACAACATAGTCACCGTCGCAGATAGCGGCATCGATCATCGATTCTCCGCTGACGTGGAGCAGGAACAACTCGCCCTCACCCGTCAGGTCGCGTGGAAGCGGGAAGACTGCTTCCACGGACTGCTCGGCCAGGATAGGCCCACCGGCAGCAATCCGACCGAGCACTGGGACGAAAGCGGTCGACGACGTGAGCTCGGGATCGTGGCCCGTATCCCCAGGCTGGGAAGCGTGTTGCTTGGCCTTGGAATGCCTGTCGGGGTTGACTACTTCCAAAGCGCGAGGTCGGTTGGGATCGCGGCGCAGATAGCCTTTCTGCTCGAGGCCACGCAATTGGTGCGCCACGCTCGATGGGCTTGTGAGGCCGACTGCCTCGCCGATCTCCCGAATGCTTGGCGGATAACCGCGAGCCTCCACAGCCTCCTTGATGACGTCAAGGATTCGCGATTGGCGTGCAGTCATCTCTGCTCCAGAAGAAGTAGATGCGTGGTCAGCAAGCGATGAGACGACCGCGACCCTTGACGTCTGTGACTTCTTTCCAGCCGGGGTCTTGGTAGCTGTCGCTGTTTTGGTGGGTGTTGCTGCTTTGCTCGCCGCTTGTGCCTCACTGGGTGCTGTCGCCTTGGTCGCCGTTGCCGCGCCTTTTGCGGTGGGGTTCTTGGTTGCCATCGCAGTGCCTCCTGTTGATCGCTGTTGATCGTTGTTCTGTGTTGTTGAGATCACCATAGCGACTACAGAGGGTTGAATCAAACATATGTTCGATTTCGTGTCGCGAATGTCGAACTGGGGTGCTATGAATAGAACAAGCGTTCGAAGCAACACCTCGGTCGCTAGTTGGTTGGAATGTCGGACCCTCGTTGGAGTATCAGGCGAACGAGCGGATGAATATCAATTTTCGGAGGTGTGTGATGGCGCAGATATCAGTGTCAGCAGGATGGATTGGCATGGGTCACCCGGATGCACCCCAGCGCGCTGTGGTCGGGGGTCCGAGGATCAATGCTCGGCGTACCAGAGTGTTGGCCACCGGAGCTGTTGTGGCAGCGGTTGCTGGAATCGTGGGGCTGCTCCCGGCGGGGGGATGGGGATCAGATTTGGCTCAGGCTTCGAGTTTTCCAACGAGTGAGTCGAAGGCGCAGCTCGTCGAGGTCGTGCGCACGGGTGACAGTCTGTGGGCAATTGCGCAGCGATCAATGCCAGGCGGGGACACGCGGGCGAATATCTCGCGCATCGCGGACCTCAATCACATAAGCGCCGGTGCACTCCAAGTCGGACAGATTCTCCTTATCCCCAATGGCTAACTAAGAGTAATCGACACGACACGCGGAGTGGTGCTGATGAGTTTTGAGAACTTTTGACGCGCTGACCTGCAAAGACATGCGAAACACAGCGGGGCGCTTGATCAAGACGACGAAATCGCTTGCGTGAGTTGTGTCCTAGTCGTACGGTTCCCCCTACATGTAGTGTTCACAACAGTGTAAGTACTCCACAGCTAGTGGTGCAGGGTGCACAGGTTCTCCCCAGGGAGTGCCCAGAGTTATCCCCAGTGCCACTCAAATAGGGCTTGAAAACCGACTGAGTCGATGTGAGAAGAGGTGAGTTGACGTGCATTGCCCGTATTGCCATCACGACGACTCGCGCGTAATCGACAGTCGCACCGCCGATGACGGTGCAGCGATTCGTCGTCGTCGCCAATGTCCGAGTTGCTCACGTCGATTCACCACAGTTGAGACCGCAGCGTTGCAGATCGCCAAGCGCAGTGGTGTCCTTGAACCATTCAGTCGCACCAAGATCGTCAACGGTGTACGGAAGGCGTGTCAAGGGCGCCCTGTCACCGAAGACGATCTCGCGGTGCTCGCTGAGAGGGTTGAGGATGCGATTCGGGCATTGGGCAACCCAGAGGTTGCGGCCAACGCGGTTGGACTAGCAATCCTCGGCCCACTTCGAGAGCTCGACGAGGTCGCCTACCTCCGGTTCGCTTCGGTGTATCGCAACTTCGACAGCCTAGAGGACTTCGAAGCAGAGGTCGCGATGCTCCGGGTCGAGCGAGACGCTGCGGCTGCGACGGCCAGTGAGCAAGGCGCACCAGTGGTCATTGATGACCGAACGAAGAAATCTGCTTCATCAGCAACATCGACATCAGCAACATCGACTCAATCAACATCACAACAAAGCAAGAAACCGACACCCAACCCCCAGATTTGAGTCGAACCGCTCGTGTGGACGAGTGGTTCGTGAAATGCCCTTAGAGGAGGCAGCACCATGGCTGACACAGCTGACGACAACAACATCAGTGCAGACCCTGCTGGTCACGTTCCGGTCGGCGCGACTGCGCAGTCGCAGCGCGTTGTGCCAGGGCGAAACCCCGAAGTGAAGAAGCCGGAGATTTCAGTGCACCGAACTGGTTTGACGATCGAGCGACTGTTCACTACAGCAGGAGTCCATCCCTACGACGAGGTTGAGTGGGAGCCCCGAGACGTCATCCAGACCAACTGGAAGACCGGCGAGAGCGTCTTTGAGCAGCGCGGTGTCGAGTACCCGACAACCTGGTCAGTCAATGCTTCCACCATCGTGACCACGAAGTACTTCCGTGGAGCCATTGGGTCAGAGACCCGGGAGCGCAGCCTCAAGCAACTCATCGACCGCGTGGTGCTCACCTACACCAAGGCAGGCAAGGAGTTCGGCTACTTCTCCACCGACCAGGATGGCGAGATCTTCGAGCACGAATTGACCTGGATGCTGCTCAACCAAGTTTTCTCCTTTAACTCTCCAGTGTGGTTCAACGTGGGCACGAACTCGCCACAGCAAGTCAGCGCCTGCTTCATTCTCGCCGTAGACGACACGATGGACTCGATTCTGAACTGGTACCGCGAAGAGGGCTTGATCTTCAAGGGTGGCTCGGGTGCTGGTCTGAACATCTCGCGGATTCGTTCTAGCAAGGAACTGCTGCGTTCTTCTGGTGGGACCGCTAGTGGCCCGGTCTCGTTCATGCGGGGGGCCGACGCGTCAGCTGGCACCATCAAGTCCGGTGGCGCCACCCGCCGCGCAGCCAAGATGGTCGTACTCGATGTGGATCACCCCGACATCGAAGAGTTCGTTGAGACCAAGTGGCGTGAGGAAGAGAAGATCCGCGCCCTGCGTGACGCCGGCTTCGACATGGACCTTGGTGGGAAGGACATTCACAGTGTCCAGTACCAAAACGCCAACAACTCCGTGCGCGTCTCCGATGAGTTCATGCGCAGTGTCGAGGGTGGCGAGCAATTCGGTTTGCGCAGTCGTACTGACGGTCAGATCGTCGAGACCGTCGATGCCAAGGGACTGTTCAACAAGATCTGCCAGGCGGCCTGGGCATGCGCTGACCCTGGCATCCAGTACGACGACACCATCAACGACTGGCACACCAACCCCGAGAGTGGTCGCATCAACGCGTCTAACCCCTGCTCGGAATACATGAGTCTGGACAACTCGTCGTGCAACCTCGCCAGCCTCAACCTGCTCAAGTTCCTCAAGAGCGATGACACGTTCGATGCTGACCGCTTCGCTAAGGCCGTCGAGTTGGTCATCACTGCGATGGATATCTCGATCTGCTTTGCGGACTTCCCGACTGAGGCCATCGGTGAAACAACGCGCGACTACCGCCAACTCGGTATCGGCTATGCAAACCTCGGTGCTCTGCTCATGGCTACGGGTCTGGCGTATGACTCTGATGCTGGTCGCGCGCTCGCTGCGGGCATCACCAGTCTCATGACCGGAACGGCCTACAAGCGGTCCGCCGAACTCGCCGGGGTCGTCGGACCATACGAGGGCTTTGCTCGCAATGCCAGTGCCCATGCACGCGTCATGCGCAAGCATGCAGCCGCCAATGACTCTGTGCGAACTGTTGGCACTCTCGACAGTGACGTTGTGCGGGTCGCGGCAAAGGCATGGCAGGACTGCCTGGAGATCGGTGGCACGAACGGTTGGCGCAATGCGCAGGCGAGCGTGTTGGCACCTACCGGAACCATCGGCTTCATGATGGATTGCGATACCACCGGTATTGAGCCGGACTTCTCGCTGGTCAAGTTCAAGAAGTTGGTCGGTGGCGGTTCCATGCAGATCGTCAACCAGACGATTCCTCGGGCGCTACGTCGCCTCGGCTACACCGAAGAAACGGTCGAAGCGATCGTCGTGCACATCGGCGAGCATGGCCACGTCATCGATGCACCAGGTCTGAAGCCCGAGCACTACTCGGTGTTTGACTGCGCCATGGGCGAGCGAGCAATCACGCCGATGGGTCACGTTCGCATGATGTCCGCGGTTCAGCCGTTCATCTCCGGGGCGATCTCCAAGACTGTCAATATGCCAGAGACCGCCACCTTGGAAGAGGTCGAGGAGATCTACCTGTCCGGTTGGCAGACGGGCCTCAAGGCGTTGGCCATCTACCGGGACAACTGCAAGGTGGGTCAGCCGCTCAATGATGCGAAGGCTAAGAAAGCTGAAGAGCCTAAGCCCGAGGCGCAGATCGAGTACCGCCCGATCCGAAAGCGGCTCCCGAAGTCGCGTGCGGCCCGCACGGTGTCGTTCAGTGTTGGCGGCGCCGAGGGTTACATGACGGCGTCGAGCTACCCCGACAATGGCCTCGGTGAGATCTTCCTCAAGATGAGCAAGCAGGGTTCAACGCTTGCCGGAATGATGGATGCCTTCTCGATCGCGATCTCGATCGGTCTGCAATATGGCGTTCCGCTCGAGCAGTACGTTCAGAAGTTCACGAACATGCGCTTCGAGCCGGCCGGCCTGACTGACGACCCCGACGTGCGAATGGCGCAGTCGATCATGGACTACATCTTCCGTCGCCTTGCGCTAGATTTCCTGCCAGAGGAGACCCGCGCTGGGATTGGTATCTTCACTGCTGAGGAGCGTGCCGCACAGGTCGCCGCCAGCTACGGTGCCCCAGCGGCCATCACTGATGGAGACGTTGAAGCCGCAGTCGAGACGCTGTCTCAGTCCGCGCCAGTGGCCGCACATGCCAATGAGCCAGTTTCGGCAGGTCCAACGTCGAAGGCGGCCCCGATTGAGGTGCACTCCTCAACGGAGCTGCTCGAGCGGATCCAAGGTAAGGCCGCTGACGCACCGCTATGCATGACCTGCGGAACCAAGATGCGCCCAGCTGGGAGCTGCTACGTCTGCGAAGGCTGCGGGAGCACGTCGGGCTGCTCGTAATGTAGATAGCCAAAATATGCCCCTAGATTCTTGCCACCAATGTCCGGATTATTGTCACTAATGTCCGGAATTCGGACAAACAATGTCCGGGTCTGAATCAAGGTTGTGGTGCCTTGCCCTCTTCAGCCCGAATGCGTGAATCGACTCATAAGCCATGACTTCCAGAGTCCACTCGCTGACAGTCATGGATAGAGTGAAACCATGACTGAGAAGCCGCACGTATGGCCGACACTTCGCTACGAAGATCCGGCTGCAGCTATGAAATTTCTGTCGGAGGCGTTGGGATTCATCAATGTCGTGGCCTACAAGAATGACCAGGGCGTCATTGAGCTGGGCAGATGAACTGGCCTAGCGGTGGCGGAATCATGCTCGGGCAGGCACGTGCAGACAGTGTGATCGCTGACCTACCTGCGGGAACTGGTGCCGTCTATCTCGTCGCCAAAAATCCCGATGAGCTATTCGCTCAAGCCAAGGCAGCGGGAGCCAAGATCGTCATGGGGCTCACCGACCAGGAATACGGATCTCGAGACTTCACGATTCGCGACCCCGAGGGTGTGTTTTGGTCGATCGGGACGTACGAGGGCGAATAGAAATTGAGGTAGCGCGAGATCCCAAGTTGGTTTCGAGAACGTCCAGTGCTAGACGACACACCATTTTGTTAGTCCAGCGAGAGGGTAAACACGCGCGCGATTCGCGTCACGGCTAATCTCCACGTGCCTGAAATTGAGGAAGCAAAGGACTTCTACGCCGGCTTCCTTGGGCTTAGCACTGAAGAGTTCAACTTGGGGTGGGTCGCTCGCTACACCTCACCCGAAACCGGAGCCCTCGTTCAACTAGTGACGCGCGATGCGGTTGCACCTGAAGACTCGGTCATCTCTGTTCATACAAATGACGTCGATGGTGCATATGGGGAGGCGCGGCGGCTTGGCTACGAGATCGTTCACTCGCTCACGACTGAATCCTGGGGAGTGCGGCGGTTCCTAGTGCGCGCACCGGATGGCAATATCGTCAATATCGTCGGCCACCGAGACTGAATCGGTGAGACTTTGTCATCACGGATCGGCTCCCGGGCAAGCCGAGGGTCGCGTACTGGGTGCTGGTCGGTGATGATGAATCCATGACCGACTCCCAGCTCTTGATCGACGAATGAGCATCCCAGCGGCACCCGACGCAGCTGAAACCGAGCCGCTTCCCAGTTCCATAGCTAGCGGGCTACTGCGGGGCGCTGTGCTCTGCGCTGTGTTGTTAAGTCTTGGCTACGGGGTATTTGTGTGGACCGATCTGGGTCACCAACTCGACGCGAATGCGTACTTCGGCCGTGACCTGGCATTACATCGCGTCATCCAGTTTGATCACCGGATTTTGGGGGCGGTCTCAAAGGGGACCCTCGCGCTCATGATTGCGATCGTCTTTGTGGTGGGGCTGATCCGGCGCACGCCGATGGTCGGTTTGATAGCGGCAGTCGGTATCGCCGTGGCAGTGGTGGGAGCGGAGATCCTTAAGCACATCCTGCCTTGGAAGCCAATGGTTGCTCTCGATGCCGACTACACTGCCGGACTACTTCACGATTCCTACCCCAGCGGGCACACTACAATCGCTACGTCGGTTTCCCTCGCCATGGTCATAGTGCTCCCAGCCCGATGGCGGCCCTGGCTAGCGGTTGCGGCAGGGGTGGTGAGCGCCTCGTATGCGACCGGCGTTGTCTTCGCCGGCTGGCACAGGCCAAGTGACGCGATCGGTGGAATCCTTTGGACTGGGACATGCCTGTCGTTGGCAGCTTGGATCGCCGTGTGGATGCGCGGACATTCGGTGGCCGATCCCGCTGACAACAGTGGGCGAGGACCACTGCTTGGCAGCATCGTCGCAGCGGTAGCGGTATTGCTCATCGCGTTGGTCGGGGCGCTGGTTGGGTCGGGCAGTTACCCCGACGCTGACGCATCCTTCATCATCATGGTGACGCTGATCGTTGTCGCCACGTTCACTCTGACGGCTTGGTACGGCAGGCGGCTGCACTCCGTTGATTGGCGGAGCTAGCGAGCCGGACACGACCACGGAAGATAGAACCTTCACTGTCAGACCCCTGTTCTAGGTTGGAGTCAAAGGGGAAGGGGAGGGGGTTTCTTATGTCAGTTTTGGCACCACCACCACCACCAACGCCGACGATGGATGCGCAGGCTGCCATCGCGGCGTTGATCGATGGCGCCCGTGAAGTCGACTTGGGGACCTCAATTGGGCGTGACCTCTTGGGTGTGGTGGGCCAGCTT
>Ga0105047_10000177_pt1 | contig 95952 bp, 90 predicted proteins | sample MAT04_FD_78384 | JGI IMG/M metagenome (GOLD analysis project Ga0105047, IMG submission 78384) | Freshwater microbial communities from Lake Fryxell liftoff mats and glacier meltwater in Antarctica - MAT-04 (megahit assembly) | ecosystem: Environmental > Aquatic > Freshwater > Ice > Liftoff... | reverse complement strand
TGGGCATCTCATTCTGGTGCTTCCTCACTGATCGGATTGATCAGAATGGCGATATTCCATTCTTGCCCGACATCATCCGATTGCGGGCGATGGCGGTGCCGTGAGTTATTGAGCAGTTACGTTAAAGTGACGTAAGCCATTGAATTATTAGTGGTGCCCGGAACCGGAATCGAACCGGTACGGCTTGCGCCGAGGGATTTTAAGTCCCTTGTGTCTACCTGTTTCACCATCCGGGCAGGTGTTGCCTTGGTGACGTTACTTGCGTTTGAGTTCCTGGGCAATCAGTGCGTCGACCACTTTGAACAAATCGGGGTGACTGCCTGCCATGTTTACGTTGGTGACAAACTTGCCGTTGACGGCGATGGCGGGTACGCCGGTGAGTTTGTAGTCGCGACCGAGTTGCTGTGCGCGCATGACCTTGGCGTCGACGCCGAAGCTGTGGTAGGCGTCTGCCAGTTTGGCGCGGTCGACGCCTTTGGTCACGGCCCAATCGTAGAAAGCCTGTTCAGGGGTCAGGTCCATGCCTTGTACGTGGAAGGCCTTGAACAGGTCGTCATGCAACTTGTCATGCAGGCCGAGCGCTTCAAGTGCGTAATAGGCGCGCGCCATGGCGTCCCATCCGTTGTTGAGGATGGCGGGTACGCGCTGAATCACGACGTGTTTCGGCTGCTTCTTGACCCAGGCCTTCAGATCAGGCTCCAGGTTGAAGCAGTGCGGGCAGCGGTACCAGAAGAACTCAAGTACTTCGACCTGGCCCTTCTTGACGCTGACCGGTTGCACGGGGGAAACAGCGACATAGTCTTTGCCGGATTCCAGCGCCTGAGCAGGCAGGGAAATGGCGAGGAAGGCCAGCAGAAAAAGGACTCGTTTCATGGTTTTTCCTTGTTAGATGGGGGCTGGGAAGAATTTGCGGCTGGGTTGGGTTCTTTGAACAATCGCGGTTCAAAGTTGTTCTCGGCCAGGGTGTCCAGGTCCCCGAGTGCGTCGTCTTCACGCTTGTAGGGGCCGACACGAACGCGGTAAAGCGGGCCGCTGCCGCTATCCACTTTTTGTGTTGCTACTTCCAGGCCGAGCAAAGCCAGGCGCGCTTTCAACTTGTCGGCATCGACAGGGCTTTTCAGTGCGGCGACCTGCAGCCACCAGATGTCTTTGCTGTCAGGTAGCGGGATTGGTTTGGCTGGCTGATCGCCAGGAAGGATGCCGTAGAAGGTGTAATCGACGCGTGGTTTGATCGCACCCGGCGCTTCCGGGGCGGTCGGCTTGGAGACTTTTTGCTTCGGCTCCTGGGGTGGGGTTGGTTTGATCTTCTTCGCCGCTTCAGTGGTGGCGACCGGCGGTGATGCAGTGTCCGCAGTGTCTTTTGCGCGCGATGGCGTTACTTCTGGCGCGGCTTTGACGGATGCGGGCTTTTCAATCTGCGGCTTGGCCGGCGGTTCGGTTTCCGGCGTCTGGAAATCGGGAGTTCGGCTGCTCAGGTACCAAGCCAGGCCGGCAGCGACAACCAGTCCGGCGACCAGGCCGATGAACAGGCCGGTAACCAGGCTGCCGCCTTTGCCACCAACGCGAGGATTAGGGTCGTTGCGGCGAGGGGTACTGTTGGTTCTTCGGGCTGACACTTAAACCCGAGACTCGTTATTCGAAGAGGAGGCCGCTGCCTGCGAATTTTCCGGGCTTGGTTGGGCTTCTTCGCGGGTCATTTTTTCGGGTGCGGAAACACCGAGCAAGGCGAGGCCGGTGCGCAACACAAGGCGGGTGGCGGCAATCAGCGACAGGCGGGCGAGCTTGAGCGCTTCATCGTCAACCAGGAATTGGCAGGTGGCATAGACGCCGTGCAGTTCTGCTGCCAGGTCCTTCAGGTAGTAGGCGATGCTGTGGGGTGCCAGGTCGCGCGTGGCTGCGTCGACGGTGTCCGGGAACTCGGCGATGCGGCGCAGCAAGGCGAGTTCTTGCGGCTGATCCAGGCGCGCAATATCGACGTCGATGAGATCTTTTTCACTACCGCCCCAAGCGCTCAACACACTGCAAATACGGGCGTGGGCGTACTGGATGTAGTACACCGGGTTGTCGTTGCTTTGTGACTTGGCCAGGTCGAGATCGAAATCAAGATGCTGATCGGACTTGCGCAGCACGTAGAAGAAGCGGGCGGCATCGTTGCCGACTTCGGCGCGCAGGTCGCGCAGCGTGACGTACTGGCCGGAACGGGTGGACATCGAGGCCTTGACGCCATTGCGATACAGCACGGCGAACTGCACCAATGCAACGGTCAGACGATCGGCATCGGCGCCAGCGGCGGTCAATGCGCCTTTGACGCGGGAAATATAGCCGTGGTGATCCGCGCCCCAGACGTCGATGACCCGGTCGAAGCCGCGCTCGAACTTGTTCAGGTGATACGCAATGTCGGCGGCGAAGTAGGTGTAGATGCCGTTCTCGCGCAGCACGACGCGGTCCTTTTCATCGCCAAATGCGGTCGAGCGAAACCACAGTGCGCCGTTCTGTTCGTAGATGTGGTCATGCTGTTGAAGTTGCTTCACGGCTTTGTCGATCAGGCCGGATTCGTGCAGTGTGCGTTCGGAAAACCAGGTATCGAAGACGACGCCGAATTCGGTCAGATCATTGCGCCCGTCGCCGAGTTGTTCTTCCAGCGCATGCCCATGCACATAGGCGTAATCGGCGCCAAGCAGACGTTTGGCGTTGGCGATCAGACCATCGAGATGGCCTTCCGGATCGCTGGCGGCGTCCGGCACTTCAGCGATGACTTCGGCCGCCGGGCGGATGTAGCGGTCGCCGTGCAGCGCAAAGATGCTGTCCGCCATGGCGCTGACATAGTCGCCCTGGTAGGCGTTGGCCGGGAACGGCACGAACTGATTGCCGAGCGAGAGGTAGCGGAGCCAGGTGGAGAGCGCCAGGATGTCCATCTGACGGCCGGCATCATTGACGTAATACTCGCGATACACCTGATAGCCCGCATGCGCCAGCACATTGGCCAGGCTGGCGCCGAATGCCGCGCCACGTCCGTGGCCGACATGCAGCGGGCCGGTTGGGTTGGCGGAAACGAATTCGATCTGGACCTTCTTGCCTTGGCCGAGTCCGCTGCGGCCATATTTGTCACCTGCCTGCAGGGTCTGCAGCGCGATGTTCTGCCAGGCCGCCGGCTTGAGAAAGACGTTGATGAAGCCAGGACCGGCGATTTCGGTTTTCTCGATCAGATCAGATGCCGGAAAGGAGGCGAGGATCAACTGCGCGACTTCGCGCGGATTGCGTTTTAACGCCTTCGCCAGTTGCATCGCAATGTTGCAGGCGAAGTCGCCATGGCTGGCCTGCTTCGGCCGTTCCAGTTCGATGCTCATGTGCTCGGCCAGCGCGAACTGGCTGGCGGCATGCTGGAACAGCGCGGTGAGATGGGTTTTGGGGGATTCAGAACGGACCATTGCGAAAACCTTTGGCGATACACCTTTAATTGACGCGGATTATAGCGGCAGGCCGGGTTTTTCCGGTGAGCCCCAGGGCAGTGGCGAGTTCGTCCAGTACTTGCGTCGAATGACGATGTCGATGCCGGTGTTCAAAGACGACTATGGTTGTCCTGTTTCCTGTCCCTTGTCATTTCGCGCCAACCAGTTTCGCCAACTGCGATAGGCCGTGATGTCTTCCGCGCCGGCCACGCCAATGCCTTCGCAAATGAAACCGTTCACCAGCGTGCCGTCAGCCAGTTCAAGTTTGCCGATGCCCAATGGCGCTGGAATGCCGGCAACAAAAGTACCGAAATGGGCGGCGGGCATTTCCCAGACTTCACAGGCGACGGAAGCGCCATTTTCCTCGACTTTGATCAGGCCCGGACGCTTGCCGTCGGGTAGCGCGAAGAGGCGGTATTTCGGCGCAGTCTGGGTGGCTTCGACCAGGCGGGCGTGGCGTTGCGTGAGTTGGAAATTCAGCGGCAGGCCGGACAAATGCGCGCCGACCACGGCGACCTGGATCTGGCCACTGGGCAGGTTATTCAGCATTTCAGGTAAAGGCGGAACATGCTGTGTTGCCCCCAGTTTGCCGCCCAATGTTTGATGCATGCGCGCGGCCAGATGCAGCAGCGGCGCATCCTGATGCGGCGGGGCGATCAGCGTGACGCCGAACGGTAACCCATCGGCCTGGAAGCCGGCAGGAACGGCGGTAGCTGCCAGGTCGAGCAGGTTCATGAAGTTGGTGTAATAGCCCAGATTGGCGTTGAGCCGGATGGGATCGGCCTGCATGGCCTGGATGGAATAGATCGTTCCGGCGGTGGGGGTCAGCAGCACGTCGATGTCGTTCCAGACTGTGTCGCATTGCGCTTTCAACGCGCGCAGCCGATACAGGCCGGCAAAGGCGTCGGCGGCGGTCTGCGGCTTGCCGCCGGCGATGATCTCGCGCACCGGCGGGAAAACCTGTTCGGCCTGGGTGTCGAAGAAGTCGCGGATGGCCAGGTAGCGTTCCGCCACCCAGGCGCCGCCGTAGAGCAGGCGAGCGGTTTCCAGAAACGGCGTCAGGTCGATTTCCACCGGCACGCCGCCGAGGGTTTTCATTCGCTCCACGCTTGCGCTGAACAGTCGCGCGGCTTCGCTATTGCCGAAGAATTCCAGGTCTTTCGCCATTGGCAGGCCGAAGCGAAAACCGGCGGCGCGGCCAAAATCGAAGCCGTGCGCGGCGAGCGGACGCGAGAACGGATCGAGTGGATCATGCCCGGCAGCCACCGCCAGCACGTGTTCGGCGTCGTCGGCGGTCAGCGCGAAGATCGACACCGCATCGAGTGAACGGCAGGCCGGCACGACGCCGCGCGTCGAAAGCGCGCCGCAACTGGGTTTGTGGCCGATCAGATTGTTGAACGCCGCCGGCACGCGGCCGGAACCGGCGGTATCGGTACCCAGTGAGAAACTGGCCAGCCCGAGCGCCACCGCGACGGCGGAACCGGAACTGGAGCCACCGGAAATGAAATCCGCATCGAACGCATTGCGGCAGGCGCCATACGGCGAACGCGTGCCGTTCAAGCCGGTGGCGAACTGATCCAGATTGGTCTTGCCGAGCGGAATCGCGCCGGCGTCGATCAGATGTTGCACCACGGTCGCGGATTCGTCGGGTGTGTAGGCATAGGCCGGGCAACCGGCGGTGGTCGGGATTCCGGCCAGATCGATGTTGTCCTTGATCGCAAACGGAATGCCGTACAGCGGCAGTCTGGCGATGTCCTTGCCTGCCAGCGCACGGGCATGGGCGCGCAAGGTGTCGGCGTCGAGGCGGCTGATCCAGACGTGGTGGCGATCTTCGCCCTGCATCTGTTGCAGCAGGGTTTCCACCAATTGCATCGGTGTGAGTTCGCCGGTGCGGTACAGGCGTTGCAGGTTGGCAATGTCGAGGCTGATGTTCATGGTATTTCCCTTCATTCGCTCACCAGCACCAGCAAATCCTGGCCGGCGCTGACCTGGCCGCCTTCGCGGCAGAACACTTTGTAAACCGTGCCGTCGCAGGGCGCCGTCACGCTGAATTCCATTTTCATCGACTCGATGATGACCAGCGCATCGCCGGCCTTCACCTTGTCGCCGTCTGCCGCCATGACTTTCCAGACATTGCCGGCGACGTGGCTGGCGATGGCGCGGCCGTGTTCGGGCAGGTCGAGTTCGCTGTCGGTGGCGGCTTCGGCGACATGGGCGTCGGTGGCGTATTCGGCCTGGCCGGCGGCTTTCCAGCGTTCGCGCTCGGCCTCGAACGCGGCTTGCTGTTTCGTCTTGAAAGCAGTGATGGACGCGGCGTTGTCGCTCAGGAAGCGGTTGTAATCGGCCAGGCTGAAGGTGGTTTCCTCGATGCGCAACGGATAGCGGCCAAGCGGGAAATCCTCGCGTATTTGCAGTAATTCCTCGGCGCTGACCGGGTAAAAACGAATCTGGTCGAAGAAGCGCAGCAGCCAGGGTTTGCCGTCGGCGAACTGTTGTGTCTGTCGCCAGCGGTTCCACATCTGCAAGGTGCGGCCGACGAACTGGTAACCGCCCGGGCCTTCCATGCCGTAGACGCACAGGTAAGCGCCGCCGATGCCGACCGCGTTTTCCGGCGTCCAGGTGCGCGCCGGGTTGTATTTGGTGGTGACCAGACGATGGCGCGGATCGACCGGCGTCGCTACCGGCGCACCGAGATAGACGTCGCCCAGGCCCATGACCAAGTAGCGGGCCTCGAACACGATGCGCTTCACTTCCTCAATGGATTCCAGATCGTTGATGCGGCGGATGAATTCGATGTTGGACGGACACCAGGGTGCGTCCTTGCGCACCGATTGCATGTACTTCTCGATCGCCAGTCGGGTCGCGGCGTCGTCCCAGGACAGCGGAAGATGCACGATGCGGGTCGGTACTTGCATGTCCTCGATGGCGGGGAGTTGCTTCTCCGCTTTCAGCAGCAACGGCAGTAGCTGGTCTAACGGCAGCAGGCGCGAGTCGTAATGCACCTGCAGCGAGCGGATGCCGGGCGTCAGGTCGAGGATGCCGGCGATGGCGTCGGCTTCCAGCCGGGTCATCAGCGCATGCACACGGAAGCGCAGGTTCAGGTCCAACACCAGCGGGCCGTATTCGATCAACAGGTACTTGTCGCCGGCGCGGCGGTAGACGACTTCAACCGGGTTTTCGGTGAGCGGCGTGCGGTGCAGGATGGGCGTGGCGGTGGGCTCGTCGCTTGTCTTGTGATGCCGGGCTTCGACGCGAAATCCAGTCGTCAAACTGGATTCCGGCATGCGCCGGAATGACAAATCTGCGATTACCGCGTCCTGCGCCGCTTCCAGCCGTTCCGCCTCCGCTTGCGACAGACGCACGAAGCGCACCGTATCGCCTGGCCGCAACTGGCCCATCTTCCACAACGCCGCCTGCACGATGGTCGCCGGGCAGACGAAGCCGCCCAGGCTGGGGCCGTCCGGACCCAGGATGACCGGCATATCGCCGGTGAAATCGATGGCACCGATGGCATAGGCGTTGTCGTGGATGTTGGACGGATGCAGGCCCGCCTCGCCGCCGTCGCGCCGCGCCCATTCCGGCTTCGGACCGATCAGGCGCACGCCGGTGCGGCTGGAGTTGTAGTGCACTTCCCAGTCGGTGGCGAAGAACTGCTCGATGTCTGACTCGGTGAAAAAATCCGGTGCGCCGTGTGGACCGTAGAGGACACCGATCTGCCAAGTGTGGGTGTAGGCGGGAAGAACTTCGTCATACCGGCGAAGGCCGGTATCCAGTTCGCTGACCTGAGCGCCAGGTTGGACCCCGGCCTGATGGTCACCCCGGAATGGGGGTATCAGGGGCGGGGTAGCGGCGAGGAGATGCAGCACATCCCCCACCCGCAGCGTTCTTCCCGCATGACCGCCAAACTGCCCAAGCGTGAAGGTGGACTTGCTGCCCAGGTAGTTCGGTACGTCGAATCCGCCCTGCACCGCAAGATAAGCGCGACAACCGGTGTCCTTGATGGCACCAAGTTTCAGGATCGAACCGGCCGCGACGACATGCGCAGCCCAGTTGGCGAGCGGCTCGCCATCCAGTTCCGCGCCCATGTCGGCGCCGGCCAGCGCGATGACGGCGTCGGTGTTGAAGCGCAGGGTCGGCCCGGCGACGGTGAATTCCAGACCGGCCGTGCCTTCCGCGTTGCCCGCCAGCCGGTTGGCCAGGCGGAAAGCGAGCGGGTCCATCGGTCCGGACGGCGGCACGCCGACGTTCCAGTAGCCGGTGCGGCCTGGCCAGTCCTGAATGCTGCTCTGCACACCGGGTTCGATCACGTCGAGGGTTGCCGGGCGGTAGCGGAACGCGTTCAGGTAGCGCGTGGTCTGGCGGCCTTCGGCAAACACGGTGTCGGCCAGAATCTGGCGCAGGTATTCCAGGTTGCATTCGATGCCGGCAATGCGGGTGTCGGCAAGCGCCTGTTGCATCTTGCCCAGCGCGGCGGCGCGGTCATCCGCTTTGACGATGATCTTGGCCAACATCGGGTCGTAGAACGGCGGCACTTCGCTGCCGCGTTCGACCCAGGTTTCGATGCGCGCATTCGTTGGCAACCCCTCGGGAAACTCCACTTGGGTCAGTACGCCGGCAGCGGGCTGGAAATCCTTGCCGGGGTCTTCCGCATACAGCCGCACCTGGATCGAAGCGCCCTGCGGGCGGGCGACAAATCCGCTCAAATCCAGCTCACCGGCCGCTTCCAGCACCATCCATTCAACCAGATCGACGCCGCTGACTTCTTCGGTGACGCCGTGTTCCACCTGCAAACGGGTGTTCACTTCCAGAAAATAGAACTGGCCGCTCTGTGTGTCGTAGACGAATTCCACCGTGCCGGCGGAACGGTAGCCGACCGCCTGGCCCAGTCGCACGGCGGTATCGAACAGGTTCTGCCGTTGCGCATCGGTCAGACCCGGCGCCGGGGTTTCCTCGATGACCTTCTGGTTGCGCCGCTGCACTGAGCAATCGCGCTCGCCCAGTGCCACGACATGACCCTGGCCGTCGCCGAAGATTTGCACCTCGATATGGCGCGCGTGTTCGACATATTTCTCCAGAAAAATGCCGGCTTCCTTGAAGTTGGCGCGTGCCAGCCGATCCACCGATTGGAAGGCTTCGACCAGTTCGTCCGCGCTCCAGATCAATCGCATGCCGATGCCGCCACCGCCGGCGGTGCTCTTCAGCATCACCGGATAGCCGATGCGCGCGGCTTCTGCCTGGGCGTGGCCGGCGTCATTCAGCAAACCGGAACCGGGCAGCAGCGGTACATGGTGGGCTTCGGCCAGATCACGCGCGGTGTGCTTGAGGCCGAAGGCGCGCATCTGGTCAGGGCTGGGGCCGATGAAGGCGATGCCGGCGGCGGCGCAGTCTTCCGCGAAGCCGGGGTTTTCCGACAGGAAGCCGTAGCCGGGATGGATCGCCTGCGCGCCGCTGGCTTTCGCGGCGGCGAGTATTTTTTCCGCGCGCAGATAGCTTTGCGCCGCCGGTCCGGGACCGATTTCGATGGCCGCGTCAGCCAGACGCACATGCAGCGAATGCCGGTCGGCCTCGGAATACACCGCCACGGATTGCACGCCCATGTGGCGCAGGCTGCGGATGATGCGGCAGGCGATGGCGCCCCGGTTGGCGATCAGTACGGTGTTGAACATGTGTCCTCGCATTTCGCAAAAAACGCGGGTCGTCCCGCTTTCTCATTGCCGCGCGGCGGGCCGTCCCGCCGCCGCGTTTCACTGGCTCGGCGCGTCCCAGAGCAGAAACCGTGCCGGCGTCGGGTTGTAGGCGTTGCAGGGGTTATTGAGCTGCGGGCAGTTGGAAACCAGCATCCAGAGATTCATCTCGGCGCGCAGTTCGACGTACTTGCCGGGCGCGGAGACGCCGTCGGCGAAGGTCAGTTGGCCCGACTCGGTCACCGGCACGTTCATGAAGAAGTTGATGTTGGGCACCAGATCGCGCTTGCCCAGGCCGATGTCGGCGTGTTGCAACGCGGTCAGGTAGTTGTCGCGGCAACTGTGCATGAATTTCTTCTGCAGAGCGTAGCGCACCGTGTTGCTCTCGGCCGCGCAGGCGCCGCCCAGCGTGTCGTGGCGGCCGCAGGTGTCGGCGACGATGCGCAGCATCGGGTTGCCATCGTCGCTGTAAAGCACCGAGCCGGTGGTCAGATAAATGCCGCCCTGGCGCAGCAGGGTTTCGCTGGCGCTGTAGTGCTCGGCCGGGTCATCGCGGTTGTAGAAAATCACGTCGACGGCCTGATTGCCTTCGACGTCGACGATGCGCAGGGTCTGGCCCTGTTCGATGGCCAACAGATAGGGTTCGCCGGCGGGCAAGGTGTGATCGAGCAGGGCAGCGGCAGGGTCGAGCGGGCTTTCCTGAATGCGGATGGCGGTGGCTGTCATGGTGAGGGTCCTCAAGCCAGATAGAGCATGTCGCTGTTATGCAGCGCGCGCGCGTTTTCCGGGCGGAAACAGCGGCAGAAATCGTCCTTCGGCGCCGGTCCGGAACGCCAGGCGGCGAGGCCGACCTTGCCGGGTGCGTAAACCGGATTCGGATCGAGCGGGTGGGGCGCGGCGGAAAAGGCGACCAGCACATCCATGTCCAGGCGCAGGTCGACATAGTCGCCGGCCTGGGCATGGTTGGGCACGAAATGAAAACGGCCTTCGTCATCCACCGTGACCTTGCTGAAGAAATTCACCGGCGCCACCAAGTCGCGCTTGCTCAAACCATATTTGCCGATCTCGATCAGCAGGCCGTCGCGGCCGGAGCGGTACATGCCGTTGCGGAAGCTTTGATACGGGTGATCACCGAATTTCTCGTGCAGCAGGCGGTTGTCCAGCAGCAGGCCGAGCGGATCGTGCCAGCCTAGGCTGTCGGCGGTGAGCGAGGCCAGGGCGCGGCCCATGTCGCTCATCAGCACATGGCCACGGGTGTAATGCGCGGTGTGCTGCGCCTTGAGCGAATCGGGCTGGTTGTAGCGCTCCAGTTTTTCGCGCGCCGAATACAACACCAAAGCGAGATTGGCGCCGGCATCCAGCGCAGTCAGGCGCAGGCTGACGCCGCGCGAAAGCAGGTAAGACCAGTGGCCGCCGCCCGGGATCAACTCGGAGAAAAGGACGTTATCGACATCGAGATCGGGGGCAAATTTGCGCCAATGTTCCGGCGCATCGAGCGGTTCGGTGGCGGGTGGATTGTTCAAGGCGAGTTCGGCGTGTTCCATGTCTATCCTTTCAATCGGCCGGCGCATGCAGGGGCGGAATGGCCGCCGCCAGCAGTTGCAAACGACCGGTGACGACGCCGCGAAGGGCGATCATTTCGTTGGCGATGGCCTGCAGTTTGGCCGCCGGTCCCTGCACCAACAGGACTTCCAGCATCCTGTCCTCGGTCAAATGGACGTGCAGGGAGCTGATGACTTCGGCGATGTGCTGATATTGCAAATCGGCCAGTCGGCCTTGCAGGCCACGCGTGGCGCGGTTGTAGAGCAGGGTGATGGTGCCGGCCATGACCGCATCGCCGAGGGTGCTTTTATGCTCGGCCAACTGGTAGTTGACCATTTCACTGATCGCTTGCGAGCGGCTGCCGTAGCCCCGGCTCTCGACCATGTGATCGAGTTCGGTGAGCAGATCGGGCGGCAATGAAATGCTGATCCGGCTGACCAGGCTGGACGTTTTTTCCGTGTTTTCGCTGTTCATGATGGTCCTCAAAACATGTAGCTGTAGCGTTCCACTTCCCACTGGCTGACGGCGAGATGGTATGTCTCCCATTCCTCGGTCTTGTAGCGGATGAACTCGTCCTTCAGTTCGCGGCCCAGGGCGGCTTCCACCAGAGGATCGGCGGCGAAGGCGGCGACGGCTTCCTGCAGGGTCTGCGGCAGGAATTCGATGCCGCGGGCATGGCGTTCCACTTCGCTGATGGCGTACAGGTTGTCCTCGTTCGGGTTGCCCGGATCGAGGCCTTCGCGGATGCCTTCCAGACCGGCGGCCAGCGCCAGGGTGGCGGCCAGATACGGGTTGACCGCGCCATCGGCGTTGCGCGATTCGCAGCGGCCGCCACCGGCCGGGATACGCACCGAGTTGGTGCGGTTGTTGGAACCCCAGGAGTTGAACACCGGCGCCCACGAGAAGTAGCTCATCGCGCCGCGCCGGACCAGGCGTTTGTAGCTGTTCACCGTCGGCGCGAACACCGCGCACAGGGCGCGGCCATGCTTGAGGATGCCGGCGACGAAGCTGTAGCCGAGCGGCGTCAGGCCGATGCCATGCGGGTCGTCCTTGGGATCGCAGGCGAACAGATTCTTGCCCGTGTCCAGGTGGTACAGCGACATGTTGAAGTGGGCGCCATTGCCGGTCTTGTCGGCGAACGGCTTCGGCATCATGGTGGCGAGCAGGCCTTCTTCGCGGGCGTAGTGCTTGGCCATGAACCGGAAGAAGGTGAGGCGGTCGCAGGTGGTCAGCGCGTCGGCGTAGTTGAAATCGAACTCGAACTGGCCGTTGGCGTCTTCGTGGTCGAACGAATACAAGTCCCAGCCCAGGTTGTTGATGGTGCTCGCCATCTTGTCGAGCCAACTGAAACTGTTGGTGAAACCGCGCACGTCGTAGCAGGACTTGGTCAGCTTGTCTTCCGGGTCGGGCACCGACAGGCTGCCGTCCGCAGCCTGCTTGAGCAGGAAAATCTCGCATTCGATACCCAGATTCAGGCCGTAGCCCATCTCGGCGGCCTTGGCCAACTGCTGCTTCAGGGCGACGCGGGTGTTGAGCGGGTAGGGCTGGCCCTGGAAATGGTTGTCGGACGGAATCCAAGCGATTTTCGGTTCCCACGGCAACTGGATGGCGCGCTCCAGATCCGGCACCGAAGTCAGCTCATCGTCGTTGGGCGCTTGGCCGAGCCCGTCCAGGGCGTAGCCGGTGTAGCGCTCGGAACCCTTGGCCATGTCGCCGAGATGATTGATCGGTACGACCTTGGCCTTGGGTACGCCGTGGATGTCGACATAGGCGCCGATGCAGTACTTCACACCCTTCTCGGTCAGTTCGTGTTGCAGGCGGGTGATCTCATCGCTGGAGTGCATGCTGTTTCCTGGTTGCGTTGATAGTTGCGTTGATCAATGGGACGGCTCAGGCGTCGTCGCCAAAATAGGAATGGGACAAGGGCGGGATTTGGGACAAGGGCGGGATTTCGCGGCAGCCCTGCTCCACCACGGCGGCCAGGTCTGCTACCAGCCAGTCGAACCAGGCCTGGCCTTTTTCGCGGCTGGCCAGGCTGGGGCTGCCGGTGACGCCGTTCAAACTGGTGCGGTTGACCGGGTGCGCGAAGTCGACGCCGCAGCCGAGATGCGGGCCGTGCTGTTCGGTAGCGCCCACCGGCAGGATCGCGGCGTGGCCGCACTGGGTCAGCACGGCAGGGATTTCGGACCCGGTCAGATCGGACCAAAGCATGCTGCTGGCGCTCTTATTCGACATTGTCGGTGACGTCGGTAAAACGGATCAGATGGGGTTTCACCGCTTGTTCGTCTTCCGGCATCGGTTCCGGTTCGGGGTGGATCAGTTCCGCCAGGCGTGTCTTGGTGGCGCGGAATTCCGGGCTGTTGAACTGGCCGGGCGAGCGCGGTCGTGGCACCGGCACTTCGATGATTTCCTGCACCTCACCGGGATGTGCCTTCAGTACCAGGATGCGGTCGGCCAGGTAGATCGCTTCGTCGAGGTCATGCGTGATGAACAGCACGGTGACATCGACGTTGCGCCAGATGTCGATCAGGTGGGCTTGCATCTTGGCGCGGGTCTGTGCGTCGAGTGCGCCAAAAGGTTCGTCCATCAGCAGAATGCGCGGCTGGTTGACCAGGGCGCGGGCGATGGCGACACGTTGGCGCATGCCGCCGGAAAGCTGGTGCGGGTAGGCGTCGGCGAATTTTTCCAGGCCGACCAGTTCAAGCCAAAGCAGGGCGTCGCTCTCGGCGTCGCCACGACCATTCATCAACGGGCCGAACATCACGTTCTTTTTCACCGTCAGCCAGGGAAACAAGGAATAGCCCTGAAACACCATGCCGCGATCCTGGCCGGGGCCGGTGATCGGCTTGCCATCAAGCAGCGCCTCGCCGGAGGTGTGCTGGTCGAGTCCGGCAAGGATGCGCGCCAGCGTCGATTTGCCGCAGCCGGAAGGGCCGATGACGCAGATGAACTCGCGCCGGTGGACGTTGAAATTGATACCGCGCAATGCGTCCACCTCGCCTTGCGGCGAGCGGAAGCGCTTGCCCAGATTGCGGACTTCGAGAATGACGTCGCGCTGGCGGATCTTTGCGAATCGGGCTTTGACCGTTTCGGATTGGTCCAGATAGCTGATGATTTCTGCGCTGATTTCTGGGTTCATGATGGTGTCCTCTGGCTCGCTCAGCGTCGATCCTGGGCGCGATCCCAGGGGAACAGGCGACGGCCGAGCCGGGCCAGGATCAGGTCGGTGCCGAAACCGATGATGCCGATGATCATGATTGCGGCATAAACCGTGTCGAAATGCTGGTAGCGCGCCTGTTGCGTGATGTACCAGGTGATGCCGGAACTGGTGCCGATCAACTCGGCGACGATCAGGTAAGTCCAAGCCCAGCCGAGCAGGATGCGCTGGTCGCGGTAGAGGTCGGGCAGGATGCCGGGCACCACTACCCGGGTGATCAGACGGAAGCCGCGCGTGCCCAGAGTGCGCGCCGCTTCAATGATGGTGGCTTCGAGTTTGCGCGTGGTGTTGGCGACGATCAGTACCTGCTGGAACAGCGTGCCGATGACGATGATGGCGATCTTGGGACCGTCGTAAATGCCCAGGATGGCGACCGCCAGCGCGCCAAACGCGGGTGCCGGCAGGTAGCGGAAGAATTCGATGAAAGGCTCGGTCAAACGTCCGACGCCAGCGTAAGTGCCGGCCAGGATGCCGAGTGGGACGCCAATGATGGAAGAAATGGCGAAGCCCCAGAATATGATCTGGATGCTGTGCCACAGGCTTTCATGCAGCCAGGGCGCGTCTTTTTGCACGGGGGCTTGGGTAAAACCGGTGTAGAACGCCTGCGCCACTTCATGCGGTGCGGGCAGATAAATGGGGTTGGCGGGAATGCCGGCGGGGAGGGCCAGGTTGTGTTGCCGCGTATAAGCGGCTTCATCCTCGAACTGGGCCTTGTCGACCAGCATGCCGACCTGGAAGTAATCGACGCCACCGGGGACGGTGACCTCGATTTTGGGGTGCCAGATGAATGGCACATAACTGACCAGACACCAGACCAGTAGCGGCAGCAGAAACGAGCCGATGGCGAGCAAGGTTCGCTTGCGCGCGTCGGAGTCGATGGAAGCTCCGAAGCCTTGGGAAGTCATGCTCGTCTCCGCGCCTGCGTTGCTTACTTTGCGTTGGTGAAGGATGGATCGAGATAGCTGCCGATGTCCTCGCCGGTTTTGTAGACGCCGTTGGCGACGTTGAACTCATCCGCCACCTTGGTCGAGCCATACAGCGTTTTGAAACCGTTGCCCTTGACGTAGATTTTCTTCGCCTCGGCCAGACTCAGCAGCTTGGTACCCTTGAGCAGCGGCAGATAGGTCTCGGGCGAGACACCGACGCGGGCGGCCATGATCTTGACGGCATCAGGCTGGGTCTTCGGGTCGCTGATGTACTTGACCACGCGGTCCCATACCTTGGCTACTTTCATCCATTCAGCCTTGCGCTGCTTGGCGCTGGCCGGGTTGACGGCGAGCACGTCATAGATCAGGCCGGGTTCGTCAGCCGAGGTGTAGATCGGCCTGGAACCGGGAACGGCTTTCATCGCCTGGCCGGCAATCGGCTGCCAGGCGCCGACGGCGGCGACATCACCGGAAGCCAGCATTTGCGGCATCTCGTTGGTCTTGGCGTTGACCAGGGTGACGTCGGATTCCTTCATGCCGGCTTTCTTCAAGGCGTTGAGCAACAGTAGGTGTTCCACCAGGCCCACCTCCACCGCGACTTTCTTGCCCTTCAGATCCTTGATCGAGCGAACACCGGGTTTGCCGATCAGCATGTCGTTGCCATTCGAGTAATCGGTCAGCAGCAACATGATGCTCTTGCCGCCGGTTGCGCCGGTGACCAGGGCATCGCCATTGGTCATGGTGACGGCGTCGATCTTGCCGGCGGCGAAGGCTTCCATGGAGGCGGAGTAATCGAACCATTCAAACGTCACCGGCACGCCGGCTTCCTTGAACCAGCCCTTGTCGATGGCAACTTGCCAGGCCACCCAGCCCGGCCAGTCGCTATAACCGACCTTGAGTGGCGCCGCAGCCTGGACCGAACTGGCGCTGGCCAATAGCGCTACGGGGAGCATCAGTCTGGTCGTCCAGCGTTTCATGGCGCTACCGATGTGCTTCAAATTCATGGTCTTTCTCCTTGATGGAATGCTACGGAAATGAATATTGGTAATACCAGTTTGCTATTAGCAAAATTGGTGCCAATGTCTGTAATGTTGTTATCTTTATGATTATTAATGGTTTTTATGGGTTTGTTGGTTGGCTTGCAACTTGGGATGCTCGATCAACGTGCATTTTGTGTGCGCGCCTGCACCAACATCATGCTTTGCCCGGCAATGGGTCTGTGCTTGCGCAGAATCTGTTCACACAAAAGAAAAAGGGCGCCTCGCGGCGCCCTTTTTCACAGGCTATGAACAGATCAGAGGTTGTAAGCCCGCTCGCCGTGGCTCGCGGTATCCAGACCTTGACGCTCTTCTTCTTCCGAGACACGCAGTCCCATGGTCATGTCGATCAGCTTGAACAGCACGATGCTGACGACGCCAGACCAAACGATGGTGATCAGCACGCCAGTTGCCTGGGTCACGACCTGACCGCCCATCGTGTAGCCGTCGACACCCACGCCGCCGAGAGCCGGGGAGACGAAGATGCCGGTGCCGATCGCGCCGATGATGCCGCCGATGCCGTGAATACCGAAGACATCCAGCGAATCGTCGTAACCCAGCGCCTTCTTCAGACCAGTCACACCCCACAGACAGACCACGCCGGCGATGCCGCCGAGGACGATGGCGCCCATCGGGCCAACCAGACCGGCCGCCGGCGTCACCGCTACCAAGCCCGCGACCACACCGGAAGCCAGACCCAGCATGGAAGGCTTGCCGCGCAGCATCCACTCGGCCAGCATCCAGGTCATGCCTGCAGCAGCGGTCGCCAGGATGGTGTTGATGAAGGCCAGGCCAGCGCCGCCAGTCGCTTCCAGGTTGGAACCTGCGTTGAAGCCGAACCAGCCCACCCACAGCAAAGATGCGCCAATCATGGTCATCGGCAGGCTGTGCGGCGGCATCGCGTCACGGCCGTAACCGACGCGCTTGCCCAGCACGATGGCCCCGACCAAGGCAGCAATACCCGCATTGATGTGCACCACAGTGCCGCCCGCGAAGTCGAGATCGCCGGCTTCGAACAGATAGCCGCCGGTGGCCCAAACCATGTGCGTAATCGGCAGGTAGGAGAAGGTGAACCAGAGCGCGCCGAACACCATCAGAGCGGAGAATTTCACGCGCTCGGCCAGACCGCCGGTGATCAGCGCAACCGTGATGGCGGCGAAGGTGAGCTGGAAGGCCACGAACACCAGTTCAGGTATCACCACGCCATCGGTGAAAGTCGCCGCCGTGCTGTCCGCAGTAATGCCGGCCAGGAACATTTTCGACAGGTCGCCGATTGCCCAGTTCAGACTGCCGCCGTCGCCGAACGCCAGCGAGTAGCCATACACCGCCCACAGGATCGAGATCATGCAGAAGATGGCCATGACCTGAGTCAGCACCGACAGCATGTTCTTGGCGCGCACCAGACCGCCGTAGAACAGCGCCACACCCGGGATGATCATCAGGATGACCAGCAGGGTGGAGAGCATCATCCAGGCGGTATCGCCCTTGTCGGGAACCGGCGCCGGGACGGCTTCAGCGGGAGCCGCTTCGGCAGTGGCGGCTTCGGCCATCGTCGGCGCAGCTTCCATCGCCTCAACGACGGTTTCGGTCGTCATTGCCGGCATCTCCGGCGGTGCTTCCTGCGACAGAGCCACACCGGTGAAACCCAGCGTGCCCAAGAGCATCAATGTAGCGAAGAGCTTTTTCATGTCGGATTCTCCTTAAATTGCCGTCTCGCCGACTTCGCCGGTCCGAATGCGCACAACTTGTTCCAGATCCCAGACGAAAATCTTGCCGTCGCCGATCTTGCCGGTCTGGGCCGCTTTGGAAATGGCTTCAATGGCTTGATCGAGCAGATCGGCCTTGATGGCGATCTCGATCTTCACCTTGGGCAGAAAGTCGACGACATATTCCGCGCCGCGATACAGCTCGGTATGGCCTTTCTGGCGACCGAAGCCTTTGACTTCGGTCACGGTAATTCCAGAAACCCCAAGGCCGGAGAGGGCTTCACGCACCTCGTCGAGCTTGAAGGGTTTGATGATGGCGGTGACAAATTTCATAACGGTCTCCTGAATGAACTGCCGGTCTGGTCAGGCCCCGCCGCAACGCGGATCAGGGGCCAGTTTCAGAGTGGATTAGAAAGACTTGGAGAAGGAGAGGATCGCGCGGCCATCAGCGACCTTTTCGGTTCCCCAGGTGTAAGCCGTGGCTGGGCCAGCTTTGCCGTATTCAACATCGGTATCGGTGTAGGCCAAGGTGATGACGCCATAACCGATGTCTTTGGAGACACCAATTTTCCAGTCCGTGTAGGACGCGTCATCATTGTCTTTGACATCCTGATAGCCGACGTGGCCGAGCAAAGCCCAGCCATTTTCCAGGGGGTAAGTGGCATTGACTTCAAGGTAGTAACTGCCCTTCGTGTCATTGTTGCCAACTGAAGTGCCCCAACCAACGAAGCGCTTGGAAACGGCATGACTATATTTCGCACTCAAGAACTTCCAACTTGCGCCCAAATAAACCTCGGTCGTATCCGGATCATTCGCGCCTGCAATCTGATCGCCAGGGTAGAAGTAGGTAATCAGGCCAACGTCATAGCCAACATCGCCCATGCTGCCCTTGTAGCCACCATAGAGGTCAATTTCCATGCTGCTGTTGGTTTTGTAACCCTGCGAGACCCAGTCGACGTTGGAACCCCATGTGCCCAGATAAGCACCGCTGGCGTGGCTGTAATCAAATCCGCCCTGCAGGGCAGGCCCATTCTGGGTTTGTGAGACGCCGCGGAAAAGGTAGTCGGTGGTAAAGCCGATATTTCCAGAAACACTATGCGGTGAGTCGGCAGCGATCGCAGACACGGAAACCAGACCAGACAGGATGAGCAGGTAAGACAGTTTCTTCATGATGATTCTCCAGTAAAGGTGGTGCGATGTTGCACGCTCATGTTCAGCATTATCCGTGCCAACTAAATTAATACTTAAATATCATATATTTAGTCGAATTCGACCGATCTTGGCGCAATTCGTTGCCCGATATTGGTGCATGATGAAAATGCGATGCACCGTATTGACCCGAAGGATTGGCAAGCCGGTTTGTTAAACTCGCGCCTCTCGATTGCGCCCTGGAAAACTCACTATGTTGAAACAGAATCTCGCCAAGGAAGTCGCTGGCAAAGTCTCGGAAATCCTTGCCTTCAGTCCCGCCAAGGATGTCGAAAAGAACCTCAAGGCCAGCCTGGCCGCCTGGTTATCCAAGCTCGATCTGGTGACGCGCGAGGAATTCGACGTGCAGTCACAGGTTCTGGCCCGCACGCGTGAGAAGTTGCAGCAACTGGAAGACCGTCTGGCCGCGCTGGAAGCCAAGCCGGAAGTTGGGTCGACAAGCGGGTCGGCAAGCGGCTCGGAAACCAATCTGCCGCAATGAGCCGGGAGCGTGTTGAAGTGGCTGCCGCCGTCATCGAACGGCCGGACGGCACTTTTCTCATGGCCAGCCGTCCGCCGGGCAAGGTCTATGCGGGGTGGTGGGAATTCCCTGGTGGCAAGGTGGAGGCAGGGGAAACCGCGCGTCAAGCACTGGATCGTGAACTGCGTGAGGAGTTGGGCATTGAGGTTGAACAAGCCTGGCCTTGGTTGAATCGAACCTACAACTATCCGCATGCCGATGTCATGTTGCGGTTTTTTCGCGTCACGCGTTGGCGTGGTGAGCCGCATCCGCACGAAGGTCAGTTATTCGATTGGACGCGCACCGAGGCGCCGGCTGTTGCTCCCATCTTGCCGGCACCGGTGTTACCTGCCAATGGACCGATCCTGAAAGCGCTCCGCCTGCCGCTGGAATATGCGATTTCGGATGCCGCCAAGCTGGGGCCGCAGGTGTTTTTGCAGCGCCTGGATCAACGTCTCGCACAGGGACTCAAGCTGGTGCAATGGCGGGAAAAAGGCGCGTCGGTGGAATTGGTCGAACAGGTTGCCGCCCGCTGTCGCGAAGCGGGCGCTTTATTGATGTGCAATGCGGATGCCGGGTTGGCAAGCCGACTGGGCACTGGCTTGCATCTGAATGCCAAACAATTGGCGGCAATGGATCAGCGGCCCGACCTGGAATGGGTCTCTGCGTCCTGTCATGACCAGACAGAACTGCAACGCGCGATTCAACTGGAACTCGATTTCGTGGTCCTTTCACCCGTGTTGCCGACGCCCAGCCACCCAGGCGAGCCGACGTTGGGTTGGCCGACGTTTACCGATTTGCTGCGCGACTGCGGCATACCGGTTTTTGCGCTCGGCGGACTAGGGCGTGATGACCTGGCTTTGGCACGCGGATTTGGCGCGCATGGCATCGCGCTGAAAAGCCAGGCTTGGAACACGTTGTGACGCGGCCTGCCTGGCTTCGTTTCTGGCCACTCGGTCTGTTTGCCCTGATCGGCCTGGTGCTCTGGGCCGATCAGACTGGACTCTGGCGCTCATCTAAAGCGGAAAAACAGGTGCCGGTAAATTGCAGCACGCTGACGCAGCCGGGTGGCTGCAAGCTGAGCGTCGATGGTCGCGAGATTCGTTTCGGCATCCTGGGCGAGCCGAAACCGCTCGCCCCGTTCCAGATCTGGCTTGCCCTGCCAGATTCGACCGGGGCGCAACAAGCCGAGGCGCGCTTCACGATGGAAGGCATGGATATGGGCTTCAATCTCTACACCCTGCGGCCGGATGACCAGGGCGTATTACGCGCCACGGTGACGCTGCCGATCTGTGTGACCGGTCGCCGCGACTGGCACATGGTTCTGGATTTGACTAATTTGAGTATCAAAGTCCCATTTGTCACCAACCTGTAATATTTGGCGCAATTGACGCCCCTATAATTTGCCAATCCCCTGGTTACAGAAATTTCATGATTTGAAATGGCGACCAGGCAAAAAACAATTGCGTCAGCAACACCCCGGTGAGCGGCGGTAGAAGGAGACACAGAAATGCCCAATGTACATATATACAAGAAATTCGATGCTGACATGGAGGCCGTGCGTGCGCGCGTGCTGGAAATGGGCGGCCTGGTTGAGGAACAGGTCAACAGAGCGATCGAAGCGCTGATTTCAGGCAATACCAAAATGGCCGAAGAAGTCATCGCCAACGAACAGAAGGTCAACACCATGGAAGTCAGCGCCGATGAGGCCTGTACGCAGATCATCGCGCTGCGCCAGCCGACCGCCGTCGACTTGCGCATGATCCTGACCATCATCAAAACCATTACCGATCTTGAACGGATCGGCGATGAGGCAGCAAAGATTGCCCGCGTCGCAGTCAAGGTTTACGACAGCGACCGCATCCTGACGCCGCGTTACAACGAAATCAAATATATGGCCGGCCTGACCACCAAGATGTTGCGCGAGTCGCTCGACGCGTTCGCCCGCCTGGATGTCTCCGGCACCGGCGCGGTGGCCCGCCAGGACATGGAAGTCGACGAGGAGTTCCACTTGATCACGCGGCATCTGATCACCTTCATGATGGAAGATCCGCGCACCATCTCGACCTTTATTGATCTGCTGTTTGTCGTCAAAGCTATCGAGCGCATCGGTGACCATGCCAAAAACATGTCCGAATACGTGGTGTTCATGGTTAAAGGCAAAGACGTGCGCCACATCACGATCGAAGAGCTGGAACGCGAATTGATGTGACGAATTGATCTGACGAATTGATCTGAGTAACCGCTTGCGGGCGGATTAATCAAAAAAGCCGACAGGATTGTTCCTGTCGGCTTTTTTGTCGGGTTGAGTGACGTTTGGTGTTGTTCAGTGTGCGCTGGATGAGCGGGCTTCTGCCTGCACCGCCAGTTTCTTTTGCTTGCCGTCAGCGCCTTTGACGATCAGTGTCATCGGTACTTTCTGGCCCGACTTGATCTGGCTTTTCAAGCCGATGAACATGACATGCAGATCACCCGGTTCGAGGCTGACCGTTTTTCCCTTCGGCAATTTGATTTCCTGCATCTGGCGCATTTCCATGACGCCGTTTTCCATCCGCATGAAATGGAACTCGAATTCCCTGGATACCGGACTGCTGCCGCCGACCAGGGTCATGTCGGCATCGGCGGTCAGTTCCATGAAGCCGCCTGCCACCTTCTGACCGGGTGCGGTGGCACGCACCCAGGCATTTTCGATCTTGACGTTGTCGGCCAGGGCCGAGGTGGCAAGCAGGCATCCAGTCAGCAGCATTGCGAGAGATCGTTGCATGTTGAGTCCTTTGCTTGGTTCTTTTCAATATGCCCCCCGCCGGATCGACGGGGCGGCGGCATTCTGCCTCAGAACTTGACGTTCAAGCCCGCGTAGATCGAGCGGCCCGTTCCGGGTACGGCGGTGCCCCATTGCGGGTAATTGGGCAACGCCGGGTTAGTCATGGTCGTGCCTTGGCCGGTGTAAGCGCCGCCGGCGGGCAGATAGTAAAACTTGTCGAACAGGTTTTCGACGCCGAAATCGACGCGCACCTGCTTCCATGCGTAACTGCCGCGCAGGTTGACCAGGCCATAGCCCGGTGTCTTGATTTCGTTGCGGATTGCCGAAACCTTGTCCTTGGCATCCACCATCACCCATTCGGCGCTGTTGTCCCAGCCACCTTTCTTCTGGTTGAGCGCGAGTTTGGCGTTGAGCGGCATGATGTTGTAAAGGCCATCACCGGTGTCTCGGTTAGTGCCTTTGGTGTAGTTCAGCAGACCCTTCAGCGCGAAGGCGCCCCAATCGGTTTTTGCCAGCGGCATCTGGCCGGAGAGGTCGATGCCGTATATCCGCGCCGATTGATTGATGTATTTGAGGACGCTGAATTTGTCCGTTGTGGGTGCGACGGTGGGCAGGTTGGTGGTCGCGTTCCATTGCACTGCGTCGATGTAATCGTCTACCTCGGCGTAATGCGGCGTCGCCTTGAAAGTCCAGGCACCATCGACGGCGTGCCAATCGAAAGTGGCGGAGATCTTGTTGGCTTTTTCCGGCTTCAGGTCGATGTCGCCGAGATAACCGTTGCCGTCGCCCACAAAGTTGTTCATCAGCGCGGCCATCTGCCAGGTGGACCAGGTGTAGCGTTCATAGACATTGGGCGAGCGCTCTTTGTGGGCAAAGCCGAACTCGATGTCGAGATTTGCGTCGGCGGTGTAACGGGCAAGCGCGGTGAGATCCAAATTGTGGTCGATCTTCTTGCGATCCTGGGCGTTGAAAGCGGCGGCATCCCGCGCCTGGAAACTCATCATATTGGCCGGGTTGTAACCCACGACATCACCAGCATTCATCTTGACCTGTTCGACGCGCGCGCCCAGCAGTGTTATCCAGTTGGATCGCTTGCGCGCTTCCCATTCGCCAAACAGCGCGGCGCGATCACGTTCACCGTCTTTGATGTTCCAGAAAGTGCCCGGCCACATGCCAGCGCCTGACGGCGGCCACCAGTCGTCAAGCCGGTATTGCTGAATTTCGCCGCCGACCCGCAAGCGGTCTTGCGCGGTGATGGCGACATCCGCCTTGACGCTGAATCCCGTCGTTTTACCTTCGGTGTACATCGGCATGCCGGCGGCACAGGTGGCGCTGATCGGGTTGCATGGAGAGCCATCGACTGCGGTGGGGCCACCGGAGCCGATGGGCGGCACACCATTGCCATACCAGAATCGTTTGTCGGCACCAAAGTCCATGAAGTGATCGACTTTCTCGTGATAGGCGCGGGCCTCAAGCGAGCCCCAATCCAGCTTGCCCAGATAGCGCAAGTTAAGACTGTTCTGCTCGTTATTCAGCATGTCCATGCGCTGATTGGGGTAGAGCTGAAACGGCATGTCCTGGAAACCCAGTTTGGCTTCAAACAGATGTGCGTCGTTCTTGAACGCGAGTCCAATGGCGTGGTTGCGGGTTTCATAGGCGGTGGAGCCAACTTCATCTCGCGGCAACGTGTGGCCGATGCGGCCGGTGATGTCGTAGTTTTTGAAGTCGTTGCCAGCCGTGTAGTTGTCGGCCTGGCTGGTGGCGCCGCTGTAGCTGATATTGAATTTCTGGTTGGCATAAGTGGCCGAGGCATTGGCCCCGCGCGCGTTATTGTTGCTGCGGTAGAACACACCGGCTTCGCCTTTTGTGATGGCGGCTTGGCCGGGTGCGGCGAACTCGGGGGCGCGCGATTCGGCGATGATGGCGCCGCCGATGGCATCGCCGCCGCTGCTGACCGGGGTGATGCCGGCATAGACTTTGAGTGTTTCCAGATTGGTCGGATCAATGTAGGACAGCGCCGGATTCATGTGATTCGGGCAGGATGCGATCAAATCCATGCCATCCAGTTTGATCCGCAGACGGTCATCGGCCAGGCCGTGAATGGAGGGCAGGCTGGAAACGCCGCCCGAGCCATACAAACTGACGCCGGGAACATCGCGCAGCAAACTCGCCGTGTCGCTGGTGGAAGAGCGCATCGACGCCAATTCGGTTTCGCCAAGTTTGACCACGCTTGAACGTTGCAGCGAACTTCTTGGCGCGGTCACGACGATTTCGTCCAAGGTCGGTATGTCTGCCGCAATGCCAAAAAAGGGGCTGGCGGCCAATACCGCGACAATGGGGTTCAAGCGGAACTTCATTTTTTTATGACTCCGAGATCAAAAAAATGGCCCGCTGCGGGCATGAACCGAAGCGGGCCGCAAGATACGTCAGTACGTCAAAAGCCGTAAACGTATGGAAGCGAAGCCATCTTAGCGAGGCGCGCCGGGCGCCGGAATGCGACATGTTGTCGCAGGCAAGGTTGGTGTCGCCGGATAGCTTGGTGTTGGCCGTTAGAATCGTTGTCATGTCCCTTTTTCAAAAACTGTTCCGGGTTGACGCCGAGGTGTTGCCGCAGCTTGCCCAGCAACGCTTGATCAAGGTGCGGGCGACGCTGATTCTGGGCGAGTGGCTTGGCATTGGCCTGTTGACCTGGGTATTGCATGCGCGCTTGCCACTGGTTTCGCTCGCTTTGATTCTTGCCCTGCATGTCGCGTTGAACGGTGTTGCCTGGCTGCGTTTGCGCGCTGGCGGCGTGGCACTGACCGAAGTGACGCTGCAACTGGCAGTGGATGCGGCTTGCATTGGCGCCCTGGTGTATTTGACCGGGGGGTATGCCAACCCGTTCATTTCGCTGTTGCTGGTGCCGCTGATTCTGGCTGCGGTGACCTTGCCGCCGCTGCATGCCTGGGGCATGGCGGTCTGGGTCGGCGGCTTGTACACAGTGTTGATGCGCTTTTATCAACCGCTGCAGATCCAGGTTTCGGCTGAGGCGGCGGTCGATCTGCATCTGTCCGGCATGTGGTTGAACTTTCTCCTCACTGCCGCGTTGGTCGCCGCCTTCGCCGGCCGTCAAGCGGCCACGTTGCGCCTGCGCGATGCCGAGCTGGCGCAGGCGCGTGAGCAGCGGTTGCGTGACGAGCAATTGTTTGCGCTTGGCCTGCAAGCCGCTACTGCGGCGCATGACCTGGCAACGCCGATGAGTTCGGTGCGCATCACGCTGGATGAACTGTGGCGCGACTACGCCGGTGATGATGAACTCGATCAACCGCTCGGCCTGCTTGCCGGGCAGGTTGCCCGCATGCAAGCGGTGCTTGATCGATTAGGGGATTCCGCGCGCGGTCGCGGTGACCGCGTCGGTCCGCCGATCGCCGTTCAAGTCTGGTTGGCGCGGACGCTGGAACGCTGGGGATTGATGTGGCCGCAAGTTCGAGTCACGCTCGACCTGGATACCGAACTCAATGCAAGTCAGCCTTTGCTGACCGACGATCCGGCGCTGGAGGCGATTCTGGTGGTGCTGCTTAATAATGCGGCGCAGGCCTCGCCCGACGCGGTGTTGTTGCGTGCCCGCGTCTTGCCGCAAAGCCTGCTCCTGGAAGTGATCGATCGCGGCGGTGGCTTCGATTCCGGCAAGGCCGAGGGCTGGGGCGTCGGCTTGGAACTCGCCCGCGCGACGCTCGAACGCATCGGCGGCAGTCTCGAAATCGGCGCTTCAGCGGCGGGGACGTCTGTAGTGGGCGGCGTCAGCGCGCGCATCCGCCTGCCGCTGGCGTCTGTCGAGGTGGCATGATGCGTTGGCATATCCTGATCGTGGATGATGATGCCGTGTTTGCGCAGACACTGGCGTTGGCGATGACGCGCCGTGGTTATACGGTGGCGACGGCGGCGAACAGTCCGGCTGCGCTGGATTTGGCGGCGTCTCAAGTATTCGATGCGGTGGTGCTGGATTTGCGTCTCGGCACCGAGTCCGGCCTGCATCTGATCGAACCGTTGCGGGCGCGGCAACCGCTGGCGCGGCTGCTGTTGCTGACCGGCTATGCCAGCATCGCGACCGCGGTGGCGGCAATCAAGTTGGGGGCTGTACAGTATTTGCCGAAGCCGGCCAGCGTCGATGAAATCCTCGCTGCTTTGGGCGATGCCGATGCTGCTGCGGGCAGTGATGCGGATGTCGAGACGGCGACCGAGCCGTTATCGGTCGATCGGCTTGAGTGGGAGCATATCCATCAGGTGTTGGCGCAGCACGAGGGCAATCTTTCTGCTACCGCGCGCGCCCTGAAAATGCATCGCCGCACCTTGCAGCGGAAACTGGCGAAGCGGCCGGTGAAAGCCTGATCGACTCAGGGCGTCAGGGTTTCGATCAGGATGTTGCGGTTGGTGTAGATGCAGATATCGGCGGCGATGCCGATCGATTCGCGAACGATGGCTTCAGGATCCAGGTCGCTATGTTCCAGCAGAGCGCGTGCAGCAGACTGGGCGTAGGCGCCGCCGCTGCCGATGGCGGCGATGCCTTGTTCCGGTTCCAGTACATCGCCAGCGCCGGTAATGATCAGCGTGCTGGTGCGATCAGCCACCGCCAGCATGGCTTCCAGGCGACGCAGGATGCGATCGGTGCGCCAGTCTTTGGCCAGTTCCACTGCGCTTCTGACCAGATGGCCCTGGTGTTTTTCCAGCTTCGATTCAAATCGTTCAAATAGTGTAAAAGCATCCGCCGTGCCGCCCGCGAAGCCGGCCAGGATGCGTTCCTGGTACAGGCGGCGAATTTTGCGCGCGCTGGCCTTGATGACGATATTGCCCAATGTGACCTGGCCGTCCCCGCCCATCGCGACAGACTCGCCGCGTCGAACCGAAAGAATGGTGGTGCCGTGAAATTGTTCCATACGAGTCTTGCTTGAAAAGGGTGAAACGGAGGGTTAGACGCGAGTGCGTCCAAGTACGACCGAAAATTGGCTGGCGCCAACGATATGCAACAAAGTGTTGACCAACTCGTTGCCTTCCTTGAACAGGATTTTGCTGCCATTGCCAGAAATGGCGATCAGCGTTTCGAGCAGCAGCCCGACGACCGAGAAATCGATGCGGCTGACCTGGCTCAGGTCGATTTCAACCTGCTTGCGACCTTGGGCGTATTTTTTCAGCGCATCGAATTGCAATTCACTGCCTGGACCAATCTGGCCGGTCAGTTTGAACGCGACCTCCGGTGCTTGCGCAACCCGAACTTCCGCGACGCTGTTCTTGCTTGGCATCGGAAGCGGCTGCGTGTAGGACGGGGGGGAAACCTCGTAAGCGACAGCGTAATCGACGGCGACGTTTTCGAAATCATCTTCCCGACCGAGCAATTGCAGTATCGCCAGAAACAGGAACCAGCCCGATTCGGTCAGGCGATTGCCCTGTCGCGCGGCATCGAGGCGCACCGAAAAACCGGGACCGCCGATCAGTTCGACCGGTTTGCGCATCTCGTGCAAGTGAACGATATTGCTCAGGATGGCATTCGAAGTGTCTTCATCCGGCGCCAGTGTTTTAGATACATCGAGCCGAACATAAGGCGCATGCACGGCATCCTGGAAAAAGCGACCTTGTTTGACCCGTTCCAGCGTGCCGTATTTTTCACCATAAGATATCAACGGAGCCGGGGCGCTGACTCGCTTGGGTTTGTCATGCGGCGTCCAGGTCGGTGGCGATCGTTCAAACCTAACCGCGAAATCGACTGCGGCATCTTCAAATGGGGCTGACTGGTCGCTCACCTCATAGAGATCAAACAGCATGTACCAAGGCAGCGGATCATGGTTGTCACGGTGATCCAGCAGGTAGCGATTGAGCAGGGTTGCGGTCTCGCCGATCTTGCCATTGGCAAACAGAACAGCGGCCTCCTCGAGTTCGGGCGGCAGGCCACCCAAGGCTTCCTGAACCTCGATGCCAGCACCCATGTCTTCAATGGGTGGCTTGACGCCCGCATAGGCTGGCCCGGGGCCGAACGCGTCATTACCCTCCTTCAGGAAAGCAAGGAAATCATCAGGCTTCTCTTTGCGGAAGAAAGAAAACACGCAACCTCTGTTTTTTTATAAAAATCTTTCAGAAGCATAGCAGAAGCTGACACGGCCGGAAGTGAGTCTGTTCATGGCACCGCTTTCTCAGTCACGATGCGGCAGAGAGCCATCAAGCGGATTGAATCAAGGTGCCAACGCCCTGATCGGTCATGATTTCGAGCAACAAGGCGTGTTCAACTCGGCCATCGATGATGTGGACTGATTTGACGCCACTTCTGGCGGCATCCAGCGCCGACGCAATTTTCGGCAGCATGCCGCCGGACAAAGTGCCATCGGCCACCAGATCATCGATCTTTTTCGGCGTCAGGCCGGTCAGCAGGTTGCCGGTTTTGTCGAGTACCCCCGGCGTGTTGGTCAGCAAGACCAGTTTTTCCGCTTTCAATACTTCCGCCAGCTTGCCCGCGACCACGTCGGCATTGATGTTGTAGGTCTCACCCTGGCTGCCGACGCCGATCGGTGCAATGACCGGGATGAAGTCGCCGGAATCGAGAAACGAGATCAGGCTGGGATCAATCTGGGTGATGGCGCCCACCTGCCCAATGTCGATCACCTCGCCGGGAATGGTCGTCGATTCCATCATCAGTTTTTTTGCGCGGATGAAGCGGCCGTCCTTGCCGGTCAGGCCAACCGCTTTGCCGCCCGCCTGATTGATCAAGTTGACGATGTCTTTATTGACCTGGCCACCGAGCACCATTTCAACCAGATCCATGGTTTCCGCATCGGTCACTCGCATGCCCTGGATGAATTCCCCCTTCTTGCCGACGCGCCGCAACATATCCTCGATCTGCGGGCCGCCGCCATGCACGATGACCGGATTCAGGCCCACCAGTTTGAGCAACACCACATCGCGCGCGAATGCGGCTTTCAGGATCGGATCGGTCATCGCGTTGCCACCGTATTTGATGACCACGGTCTTGTCCCTGAACCGCTGAATGTAGGGCAGGGCTTCGGCAATGACTTTGGCTTTGTCGCCCGGGGTGAGATTGGCTATCGACATGGTGGGGTGCTCATAGTCTGAATTCGGCAGATTCTACAAAGGCGCAAACGACGAAGGGAACAAACAGATACCGTCGATGAATTTATTTTTCCAAATGGGTTCAGGGCAGCACGTATAGCTTGAGTTACGGGATTTAAAGAGTTGCCTATCTTGTTGTATTTAATAAAGAACTTGCTGATTCAGAGGCGCGCGCCTAAATTGCGGCGTCCTATGAAAAATCATTGGATGCACGGATCAGGCCAAGGCGCGAGCGCGCATTGTTCTCCGTGCTTGAACACAGTCTCAGGTAGGGCGTTCCCTTTCCCGGCATTCTTTGTTTCAACAATCAGGAGATACAACATGGCTACGAAAAAAACAGCTCTGACCCTCGCTCTCGGTTCCGCCATTGCGGCTACCTTTTCGGTAACGCTGACATCGGCTGCCGAAAATCCGTTTGCCGCTCAGGCTTTGCAAGCCGGCTATATGGTCACTGAGGCGAAAACCCCGGAAGGCAAATGTGGCGAGGGCAAGTGTGGTGGCGACAAAGCCAAGGCCAAGGAAGGCAAATGTGGCGAGGGCAAGTGTGGTGGCGACAAAGCCAAGGCCAAGGAAGGCAAATGCGGTGAAGGCAAATGCGGCGGCGACAAAGCCAAGGCCAAAGAAGGCAAATGCGGTGAAGGCAAGTGCGGCGGCGACAAAGCCAAGGCCATAGAAGGCAAATGCGGTGAAGGCAAGTGCGGCGGTGACAAAGCCAAGGCCAAGGAAGGCAAGTGTGGTGAAGGAAAATGCGGTGGCGCCAAGACCAAAGAAGGTAAATGTGGCGAAGGCAAATGCGGTGGCAAGAAGTAATTGATACGCCTTTGTTGACATGACATCCCCGCGTCTCTCCGGCGCGGGACTCGGGTTTCGGCGCGATTTATTATCTGATCTTCAGGCTGCGCTGAAATCCGGGCTTCCGACAGGAATCGACTTTTTTGAACTCGCGCCAGAAAACTGGATCGATCTGGGCGGCCGCTATGCCCGCGATCTGCGCCAGTTCACCGAGCGGTTTGCCTTTGTCTGTCACGGTTTGTCGCTTTCTCTTGGCGGGTTGACGCCGCTGGATGAAGTGCTGCTGCGCAAGATCAAGGCCTTCATGGCCGAACATCGTATTTCGCTCTACACGGAACACCTGTCCTACTGTTCCGATCATGGTCATCTCTATGATCTGCTGCCGATTCCGCCAACCGCCGACGCGGTGAAGTATGTCGCTACCCGGATTCGTCAGGTGCAGGACATCCTGGAACAGAAAATCGCCATCGAGAACGCCAGTTATTACGTTGCGGCCCCGATCGGTGAAATGGACGAGCCGACCTTCATCAATGCCGTGCTGCAGGAAGCCGACTGCCTGCTGCATCTTGATGTGAACAACATCTACGTCAACAGCGTCAACTTCAAGTTCGATCCGCTCGACTATCTGAAACGCATGCCGGCAGAACGTATCGTTTATATGCACATGGCGGGGCATTACCAGGAAGCAGCGGATCTGATCATCGACACGCACGGCGCCGATGTCATCGACCCAGTCTGGCAATTGCTGGACGCCGCTTACGCGATGTTGGGCGTGCATCCGACCTGTCTGGAACGGGATTTCAACATCCCGCCCTTGCGCGATTTGATGCCCGAGGTGACTCGCATTGCGCAGATTCAATCGCACTATCTGAAGCAATCCGTGCGGGCAGCCTAAGATGGATTTTCAGCAGTACCAGCGCGAATTTGCCGCCCATATTCGCGATCCGCGCCATGTCAGACGTCCGAAGGGCGTGCCGGCGCGGCGAATGAAGGTTTACAACGACCTGTTGCGCAACAATCTGGAAGGTTTTTTGCTGTCCTGTTTTCCGGTGTGCCGAAAGATCCTGGGTAAACGCCGATGGGACCGGTTGGTGTCAGCATTTTTCCGCGACCATGCCTGCCACACGCCCTTTTTTCGTCAGATACCGGATGAATTCCTGAAGTATCTGCAAGCCGGCTATTTGCCAGCCGAATCGACCTCGCTGGCGGGGGTGCAAGGAAGCTTGCCCGAGTTCCTGCCCGAGTTGGCGCATTACGAATGGATTGAGCTGGAACTCGACACTTCCGATCGCGATGCGAGAGGGACAAGCGATGTTTCAAATGATCTGTCAACTGATCTGTCAACTGATGTGATTGCCCACGATTCCACTACTGATCCTCTGGCGGGGCGGTTAATCCTCAACCCGGTTCTGCGCGTGCTGGCCTATCGCTGGCCGGTGCATCGGCTGTCTCCACGTTTCAAGCCGAGTCAGCCGCCGGCGGAAGCGACCTTCATGCTGGCGTTTCGCGATGCAGAGTTTCACGTCCACTTCATTTTGCTCAACGCGGCCAGCGCCCGTTTGCTGACCTTGTTGCAGGAAAATCCGGATCTGAGCGGTCATCAGGTGGTGAGCCGGTTGGCGCTCGAGTTGGGTATGCCATCTGACCCGTTGGTGAAATTCGCTCGGCCATTGGTACAAGACTTGCTTGTTCAAGGTGCGTTTGTTGGCGTATCGATTTGAAGTGGCAGTTCCTGGCTCGGCAAGAAATCCAGCGGTTGAACTGAGTCGGTGATGAAAGTAGTATCCCGCGCCCGGTTTTACATAAATGCGCCTAAATTTTCATGCCCGATCCGATATCGGGCGAGCCGCTCTGAGACACCCTCGGTTTGGAGCGCGCGCAGTGGTTAGACGAGGGATGGATGGGTGAGCAGTAATGCGGTCAGCGGCAATGCCAGCAAGACAGGGTTTATACGATCCGACGAACGAACATGATGCGTGCGGGGTTGGTTTCGTCGCCCATATCAAAGGGGAAAAGAGCCATGGCATCGTGCGCCAGGGTTTGCAGATTCTGAAGAATCTGACCCATCGTGGTGCAACCGGCTACGATCCGAAGCTCGGTGATGGTGCCGGTATTCTGATTCAGATCCCCGATGCTTTCCTGCGTCAAGAAGCCGCCAAGCTGGCAATCACGCTGCCGCCAGTCGGTGAATATGCATGTGGCACGGTGTTCTTGCCGCAATCCGGCAATGGCCGCGTCGCGTGTGAATCCGCCATTGCTCGCATCGTCCACGAAGAAGGGCAGCGTTTCCTTGGCTGGCGCGATGTGCCGCGCGACAACAGCGATATTGCCGCCGCCGCGATCGCCATCGAGCCGGTCATGCGCCAGGTGTTCATTGGCCGCGGTGCCGGTCTTGCCGACCAGAATGTGTTCGAGCGCAAGCTGTTCGTGATTCGCAAGCGGGTCGAGCACGCCGTGCGCGGCCTCAAGCTGGATGACGGTTCGCAGTTCTACATTCCCTCGCTGTCTTCGCGCACGCTGGTCTACAAGGGCATGCTGCTGGCCGAGGAAGTCGGCACCTATTACCTCGATTTGCAGGATGAGCGCATGGTGTCGGCGCTGGCGCTGGTGCATCAGCGTTTTTCCACCAATACTTTCCCTGCCTGGGATCTGGCGCATCCGTTCCGGATGATTGCGCACAATGGCGAAATCAACACGCTGCGTGGCAACGTCAACTGGATGACCGCGCGCCATGGCGCGATGAAGTCGGCCATGTTGGGCGACGATCTGGCCAAGCTCTGGCCGCTGATTGCCGAAGGCCAATCGGATTCGGCGTCGTTTGATAACGCGCTGGAACTGCTGGTCGCCGGCGGTTACTCGTTGCCGCACGCGATGATGTTGCTGATTCCGGAAGCCTGGTCGAACAATCCGCTGATGGATGAAGATCGGCGCGCGTTCTATGAATACAACGCCGCACTGATGGAACCCTGGGATGGGCCCGCTGCGGTCGCCTTCACCGATGGCCGCGTGATCGGCGCCACGCTGGATCGCAACGGGTTGCGTCCGGCGCGCTATCTGGTGACCGATGACGACTTCGTGATGATGGCGTCGGAAATGGGCGTGCTGACCTTCCCGGAAGAGAAGATCGTCAAGAAATGGCGTTTGCAGCCGGGCAAGATGCTGCTGATCGACATGGAGCAAGGCCGCATCCTCTCCGATGAGGAGGTCAAGCAGTCGCTGGCGCAAGCCAGGCCTTATCGCGAGTGGATCGAGGAATCGCGCTACTTCCTCGGCGATCTGCCGAAAGTCGATGTCAAGCTGGACCTGCCGGCTGGCGTGCTCGATGCGCAGCAGGCGTTTGGCTACACGCAAGAAGACCTCAAATTCATCATGTTGCCGATGGCGAGCAATGGTGAAGAGGCGACGGGTTCGATGGGTAACGATGCCGCTTTGCCGGTGTTGTCGGCCAAGGCGAAGCCGTTCTATCACTACTTCAAGCAGTTGTTCGCGCAGGTGACCAATCCGCCGATCGACCCGATCCGGGAAGAACTGGTGATGTCGCTGGTGACCTTCATCGGGCCGAAGCCGAACCTGCTCGGCTTGCATGACAACCTCGATACGAGTGATCTGCCATTGCGCCTGGAAGCCAGCCAACCGGTGTTGCTGCCGGAAGAACTGGCCAAGTTGAAAGTGATCGACAGCCTGACCCGCAATCGTTTCCGCGCATTGGTGGCTGATATCACCTATCCCGTGGCGCAGGGCGCCAAGGGCATGCGTGATGCGATCGCCGCCTTGTGCGAAGCCGCCGAGCAATCGGTACCTGACGGCTTCAATGTGCTGATCCTGTCCGATCGCGCGGTGAGTCCGGATCGTGTGGCGATCCCAGCCCTGCTGGCCTGCGCGGCGGTACATCATCATTTGGTGCGCGCCGGTTTGCGGACCAACACCGGTCTGGTGGTTGATACCGGTTCGGCGCGCGAAACACATCACTTCGCGTTGCTGGCTGGTTATGGCGCGGAAGCGGTGTGTCCGTGGCTGGCTTTCGAGACCATCGCCGGATTCGGTCTGCCGGACAGCAAGGAGGCGCAGAAGAAGTTCGTCAAGGCGGTCGGCAAGGGCTTGTACAAGGTGATGTCCAAGATGGGCATCTCGACCTACCAGTCTTATTGCGGCGCGCAGATTTTTGATGCGATTGGCCTCAACAGCGCTTTCATCGACGCCTACTTTCCGGGTACGTCGAGCAATGTCGAAGGCATCGGCTTGCTGGAAGTGGCGGAAGAAGCGCTGCGCCAGCATCAGGCTGCTTTCGGAATCGACCCGGTGCTGGCCAACGCGCTCGAAGCCGGCGGCGAATATGCCTTCCGCGTGCGGGGTGAAGATCACCTGTGGACGCCGGATTCCATCGCCAAATTGCAGAATGCGACACGCACCGGCAAATACGAGACCTACAAGGAATATGCCCGCCTGATCAACGATCAGAGCAAGCGGCATCTGACTTTGCGCGGCTTGTTCGAGATCAAATCGGCCGGCGCGCCGGTGCCGCTGGAAGAAGTCGAATCGGCGGCCAGCATCGTGACCCGGTTTGCCACCGGCGCGATGTCGCTCGGTTCGATTTCCACCGAGGCGCATACCGTACTGGCGCTGGCGATGAACCGCATCGGCGGCAAGTCGAATACCGGTGAGGGCGGCGAGGATGCGGTGCGCTTCCAGCCGGTGAAGAGCGATACCACCTTGTCCGAACTGATCGGCAAGAGCCGAGTTGTCGCCGACATTCCGCTGAAAGCCGGCGATTCGATGCGTTCCAAGATCAAGCAGGTGGCGTCCGGTCGTTTTGGCGTCACCGCCGAATACCTGGCCAATGCCGATCAGATCCAAATCAAGATGGCGCAAGGCGCCAAGCCGGGCGAGGGCGGCCAGTTGCCCGGCGGCAAGGTGTCGGAATATATCGCCAAGCTGCGTTTCTCGGTGCCTGGTGTCGGCCTGATTTCGCCGCCGCCGCACCACGACATCTATTCCATCGAAGACTTGGCGCAGCTTATCCATGATCTGAAGAACGCCAATCCGAAAGCCTCGATCTCGGTCAAGCTGGTTTCCGAAACTGGCGTCGGCACGGTGGCGGCGGGCGTGGCCAAGGCCAAATCCGACCATATCGTCATCGCCGGTTATGACGGCGGCACCGGCGCTTCGCCTTTGTCCTCGATCAAGCACGCCGGCAGCCCGTGGGAGATCGGTCTCGCCGAAACTCAGCAGACGCTGGTGCTCAACCAGTTGCGCGGTCGCGTCGCGGTGCAGGTGGATGGCCAGATGAAGACCGGCCGCGATGTGGTCATCGGCGCGCTGTTGGGCGCTGACGAGTTCGGTTTCGCCACCGCGCCGCTGGTGGTCGAAGGCTGCATCATGATGCGCAAATGCCATCTGAATACCTGCCCGGTCGGCGTCGCCACGCAAGACCCGGCGCTGCGCCGGAAATTCACCGGCCAGCCCGAGCATGTAGTGAATTACTTCTTCTTCGTCGCCGAAGAAGCGCGCGAACTGATGGCGCAGATGGGCATTCGCAAGTTCTCTGATCTGACCGGGCGTTCCGATCTGCTCGATATGCGGTCTGGCATTGACCACTGGAAAGCCAGCGGACTCGATTTCAGCAAGATTTTCTATCAGCCGAAGGTGGCCGAAAACGTCGCCCGCAACCATTGCGAAACGCAGGATCACGGCCTTGAGCGTGCACTCGACAACAGGTTGATCGAGCAAGCGCAAGCGGCCCTCGAGGGCGGCGAGAAGGTGGTCATCGAAACCCCGATCAGCAACGTCAACCGCACGGTCGGCGCCATGTTGTCGAACCAGGTCGCCAGCCGCTTTGGCCACGCCGGCCTGCCAAATGACAGCATCACGGTCAAGCTGACTGGCACCGCCGGCCAGAGTTTTGCCGCATTCCTGGCGCATGGCATCACCTTCGAACTGACCGGCGAAGGCAACGACTACGTCGGCAAGGGCCTGTGCGGCGGCCGCATCGTGATCAAACCGCCGGCCGCGTTCAACGCCACTCCGTCGGAAAACATTATCGTCGGCAATACCGTGATGTATGGTGCGACGACCGGCGAGAGCTATTTCTGTGGTGTCGCCGGCGAACGCTTCTGCGTGCGCAACTCGGGCGCCAGCGCGGTGGTCGAGGGCGTTGGCGACCATGGTTGCGAATACATGACCGGCGGCACCGTGGTGGTGCTGGGCTTGACCGGGCGCAACTTCGCCGCCGGCATGTCGGGCGGTGTGGCGTATGTGCTGGACGAAGACGGTTTGTTCGGCAAGCGCTGCAATCTGTCGATGGTGTCGCTGGAGAAGGTCGAGCCGGCTGAATCGGTGACCAACAGCGATATCCACCATAACGGCCAGCCGGATGAAGTGACCTTGAAAGCGTTGATCGAAAAACACGCTGTCTATACCGGCAGCGTCGGCGCCAGGAAAATGCTGGACAACTGGAATGAATATCGTGGCAAGTTCGTCAAGGTGATGCCGAATGAATACAAGCGCGCGTTGATCGAAATGGCCGAACAGAAATTGCTGGAGGCCGCTTGATGGGCAAGATCACTGGATTCCTCGAATACGAGCGTTTGTCGGAAGCCAACCTGCCGGTGGCCGAGCGGCTGACCAACTACAAAGAGTTCGTCCTCCACCTCTCCGACGACGAGGCCAAGGTACAAGGCGCGCGCTGCATGGATTGCGGTATTCCGTTCTGCATGAGCGGCTGCCCGGTCAACAACATCATTCCGGATTGGAATGATCTGGTATTCAAGCAGGACTGGCGCCATGCGATCGATGTGCTGCATTCCACCAACAATTTCCCCGAGTTCACTGGCCGCATCTGTCCAGCGCCATGCGAAGCCGCCTGCACGTTGAACATCAATAATGATGCCGTTGGCATCAAGTCGATCGAACACGCGATCATCGACAAGGCCTGGGAAATGGGCTGGGTGCAACCGCAGCCGCCCGCCCGCAAGACCGGCAAGAAGGTCGCCGTGGTCGGCTCCGGCCCGGCCGGCATGGCGGCCGCTCAGCAACTGGCGCGCGCCGGCCATGCCGTCGTGCTGCTGGAAAAGAACGACCGCATTGGCGGCCTGCTGCGTTACGGCATTCCGGATTTCAAGTTCGAAAAAAGCCATATCGACCGCCGCCTGGCGCAGATGGCGGCGGAAGGTGTCGAATTCCGGGTCAATCAGCATGTTGGTGAGCATGTTTCCGCCGACGCGCTGCTCGCCGAATTCGACGCCGTCGTGCTGTCCGGCGGCGCCGAACAGCCGCGCGACCTGCCGGTGCCCGGCCGGGAACTGGCCGGCGTGCATTTCGCGATGGAATTCCTCAGCCAGAACAACAAGTTCGTCGCCGGTGACAGCCTGCCCGATCAGATTCGCGCGACCGGCAAGCACGTCGTCGTCATCGGCGGTGGCGATACCGGCTCCGACTGTGTCGGCACCTCGAACCGGCATGGAGCGGCTTCGGTCAGCCAGTTCGAACTGATGCCGCAACCGCCGCAACAGGAAAATCGTCCGCTGACCTGGCCGAACTGGCCGCTCAAGATGCGCACTTCCAGTTCGCATGAAGAAGGTTGCGCGCGCGACTGGTCCGTCGCCACCAAGGCGTTTGTGGGTGAAAACGGCAAGGTCACCGGCCTGAAGGCCGTTCGTCTGGACTGGAAGGACGGCAAGATGTCCGAGATTCCCGGTTCCGAGTTCGAGATGAAGGCCGATCTGGTTCTGCTGGCGATGGGCTTCGTCAGCCCGGTGCAAAAGCTGCTGGATGTTTTCGGCGTGGAGAAGGATGCGCGTGGCAACGCCAGGGCGGATACCGAAGGCAAAAACAGCTACGCCACCAGCAAGGCCAAAGTCTTTGCCGCCGGCGACCTGCGGCGCGGCCAGTCGCTGGTGGTCTGGGCGATCCGTGAAGGTCGTCAGTGCGCGCAAGCGGTGGACGTTTTTCTGATGGGCAGCAGCACGCTGCCAAGATGAACGGGTTATGCAGCGAAAAAAAGCCGGCTTCGAGCCGGCTTTTTTTCGTCGGCAGTTTTCTTTGCCTTGAATTTCTAACTAATTGATCTATCTCAAAGTTTCACGCTCGCCGATTTGGTAAACATGACGTCCTTGTCCATGTCACCAGAGGGGGCGTCATGCAACGTCGGGAATTTCTTGTACTGGCCAGTTTGCTGATCACGGGATGTGCGACAAAACCGGCTGCCAAGCCGGAAGTCGCCGGTATGCTTTTTTCGGAAGCAGAACGTAAAACGATCACCAAGTTCTATTCGCAGGGCATCGATTGGCGGCGGTCCGGTCCGGTTCCGGCGCAGCGGATCAAGATCGGCGATCTGCTCGAATCCGGCCTGCGTCCGAACAAGTTGCCAACCGAACTGGACAAGCTGTTGACTTATTTGCCGGCGCCCTACACACGTCTGATCCTCGGTGCTGATGTGATCCTGGTCAATCGGGATACGCATGCCGTTCTCGACGTGATTCCGCAACTTGCTTATTAAGCTGGCTGGGGTTTTTCGGCGGTCTTGATGGTGACCCCGTGTTGATCTGAAAAGGCCTGAATTCAGCGCGCCGGTGCGGCATTCAGGCGGGTTGTCGCATGCTAAACTCGCGGCCACTTAAATAACCCCGAGCCGGCTTTCCGCCGGACCCGAGGATGGCGGAAGACAGCGATCTCGAACGCACGGAACCAGCATCGGCGCGCAAGCTGGACCAGGCTCGCGAGCGTGGCAATGTGCCGCGTTCACGCGAACTTGCGACGCTTGCCGTTTTGCTGGCGAGTGCGGCGGTCATCGCGATGTTCGGGGTTTTCATGTTTCAGGGTTTGCATCGTCTCATGCGCAATGCCTTGAGTTTTGATCGTGCCGATATCGTCAATGCCTCGATGATGGGGCGCAACTTGATGGAAGCCGGCTTGGATGGTGTGTGGCTTTATATGCCGATGGCAATCACCGTCGTGGTCTCTGCGGTGGCGGCCAATCTGATGCTGTCGGGCTGGGTGTTCTCGGCGCAGGCGCTCGAATTCAACTTTTCCAAACTGAATCCAATATCCGGCATCGGTCGGATGTTTTCCATGAATTCCCTCGCCGAATTGGTCAAGGCGCTGCTCAAGGGCGGGTTGATCGCCGGTGTCGCAGGCTGGATGATCTGGCACCAGCATGATGGCATTCTTGCGTTGGCGAACGAACCGCTGCCATCGGCGGTGGTGCATTTCGGACAGATCGCGTTGTTCACTTTCCTGGCTTCGGTGGCGGCGTTTACCTTCATTGTTCTGCTCGATGTGCCATTCCAGATTTGGAACTATCACCACGGTTTGCGGATGACCAAAGAAGAAGTCCGCCAGGAAGGCAAAGAGATCGAAGGCGATCCACAAATCAAGGCGCGGATCCGTTCGCTGCAACGCGAGGTGGCGCGGCGGCGGATGATGCAGGCGATTCCGCAGGCGGATGTGGTGGTGACCAATCCGATGCGCTTTGCCGTGGCGCTCAAATATGAGGAAAAAGGCATGTCGGCTCCGGTTGTGTTGGCCAAGGGTTCGCAACTGGTGGCCGAGCGGATCAAGGAATTGGCGCGGGAGCATCGTGTGCCGATCGTCGAAGCGCCGCCACTGGCGCGCGCGTTGCATCGCCATGTCGAGGTCGGCGAGGTGATTCCGGGTTCGCTGTTTACGGCCGTGGCCCAAGTGCTGGCTTATGTTTATCAACTCAACCAGTCGCTTTCTCCCACCTTGCCGGATGATTGGCAAGTGCCGCCCACGCTTGATCCTGGCGCCAGAATCGGGGTGGCGTAATGGCTGAGGCGATTCAGCCGGTTCGCGGCTCTGTCTGGCAGAAGATGGCGGCGCCGATCCTGGTGATTCTGGTGCTGGCAATGATGATCTTGCCGCTGCCGCCGTTTCTGCTCGATCTGCTGTTCACCTTCAATATCGCGCTGTCGATGATCGTGTTGCTGATCAGTTTGTACACGCGCAAGCCGCTGGAATTTTCGATTTTCCCCACCGTCTTGCTGTTAACCACGTTGATGCGTTTGTCGCTCAACGTCGCCTCTACCCGCGTTATTTTAATGGAAGGCCACACCGGTCCGGACGCGGCGGGCAAGGTGATCGAGGCCTTCGGCCAGTTCCTGGTCGGCGGTAATTACATGGTGGGTCTGATCGTCTTCATCATTTTGGTGTTGATCAATTTTATGGTGATCACCAAGGGTTCAGGACGGATTGCGGAAGTGTCGGCGCGTTTCACTCTGGATGCGATGCCCGGCAAGCAGATGGCGATCGACGCCGATCTCAACGCGGGTTTGATTGGCGAGGACGAAGCGCGCCGGCGGCGTCAGGAAATCGCACAAGAAGCTGATTTCTACGGTTCCATGGATGGTGCTTCGAAATTCGTCCGTGGCGATGCCGTGGCCGGCATCATCATCATGTTTATCAATGTGTTAGGCGGCCTGATCGTCGGCGTCGTGCAACATGATCTTAGCTTCGCAGTAGCTACCACCAACTACACCTTGCTGGCAATCGGCGATGGTCTGGTCGCGCAGATTCCTGCTCTGGTTGTCTCGACCGCAGCCGGCATCGTGGTGTCACGCGTTTCCAGCGACCAGGATTTGAGCGAGCAGCTGACCGGACAATTGTTCGGCCGGCCGCAGACGTTGTTCCTGACCGCCGGCATCCTGGCCTTGATGGGCATCATCCCAGGCATGCCACATCTGTCTTTTTTCCTGATTGGCGGCATTCTGGCCGGCATCGGTTACTTGCTGATTCAGCGTCGGCAAGCGGACGCGGTGGCGGCGGCGGTGGTCGAAGAAGCACCGGCGAAGCCGGAGGAACCGGTCGATGTCGGCTGGCATGATGTTGCCGTGGTCGATCGACTCGGTTTGGAAGTGGGGTATCGCCTGGTGCCGCTGGTCGACAAACATCAGGATGGCGAACTGCTGCGGCGGATTCGCGGTATCCGCAAGAAAATCGCCCAGGATCTCGGCTTCCTGGTGCCGGCGGTTCATATCCGCGACAACCTGCAATTGAAGCCGAATGCGTATCGGGTGACTTTGAAGGGAGTCAGCGTCGCCGAGGGTGAAGCCATCGCGGGCAAATTTCTCGCCATCAATCCGGGGCGCGTGCTGGGGGGCCTGAATGGACAGGCGGCGACCGATCCGGCTTATGGCCTGCCGGCAATCTGGATCGAAGCCACGCTGCGTGATCAGGCTCAAACCTATGGCTACACCGTGGTGGATGCTGGCACGGTGGTGGCGACGCACCTGACCAAAATCATCAATGAACATGCGCCAGAATTGCTCGGCCGGGAAGAAACCCAGCAATTGCTCGATCACGTCGCCAAGCAATATCCGAAGCTGGTGGAGGACCTGACGCCGAAACAGCTGCCGGTGGCGACGGTGCAGAAGATTTTGCAGAATTTGCTGGAAGAACAGGTGCACATTCGTGACATGCGCACCATTCTGGAAACCCTGGCCGAGCATGCCACTCGAACACAGGACGCGGATGAACTGACCGCGACCGTCAGAACTGCCCTGGGACGCGCTATCATCCACGAAACCTTTGGAGGAGCGCAGGAATTGTTAGTGATGGCCCTTGAGCCGAACCTTGAGCACATCCTGACACAGGCGCTGGCCTCCCGCGGTGATACCGGCGTCGGCCTGGAACCTGGCCTGGCTGAACGGTTGGTGCGGGAAACGGTGCAGGCGGTCGAGAAGCAGGAAAGTGCCGGCCAGCCCGCCGTCCTGCTGACGCCCCCCGCGATCCGCCCGATTCTGGCGCGCTTCCTGCGTCGCTCTGCGCCGGGTTTGAAGGTGTTGTCGCATGCGGAAGTGCCGGATGGCAAAAGCATCCGCATTGTCACGCTGATCGGTAGCGGTTCATGAACCTCGCATGATCAAGAAATTCCACGCTCAAACGACCCGCGATGCTTTGCGTCAGGTGCGTGATGCGCTCGGCGCCAGCGCCTTGATCCTGTCCAACCGACAGGTCGCGGGTGGCGTCGAGATCATTGCCGTGGCGGATATGGACATGGCCGCGCTGGCCGCGCAGGCCGAACCGGCATTGTGGCGCACACCGCCAGCCGCACAGGCCGCCCAGCCGGCGCCACGTGCGGTGCAGGCGCCTTTGCCGATTCAGACGCCTTTTCCAGTTCACATTTCAGCCCACACTCCAGCCCCGGTCGCGTCATCCAGTCTGTCGCTTGATGAAGTCAAGCCGCAACTGGCTACGTTGGCCGACTATCTGGCCGAGCGCGACGTCTCGACGCTGATTCGCCCCTCCCCGAATCGGCATGCCGCAGCAACCGCCACTCCGGTGCAAACGCAGGCGGATAGGCCAATTGCTGAAAAAAATGGGGCTGTTCCGGGTGGTCACGCATCATCCAAACCCCATGCCGGCAACGATGCGGTGGATGAATTGGCGCGTGAAATGCGCCTGCTGCGCGGCATGGTGGAAGGTCAACTTGCCGGCTTTGCCTGGCATGATCTGACCCGGCGCGACCCAGTGCGGGTGGAAGCAATGAAACGCTTGCTGGCCGCTGGTTTTTCCGCCGCTTTCGCGCGCATGTTGCTGGAACGTTTGCCGGAAGATGAGGCGGATCTGGCGCAGGCGTTGAAATGGATCAAATCCACCATCGCGCACAATCTGAAACTCGCCACCAGCGCCGACGACATCATCGAGCGCGGCGGTGTCTATGCGCTGGTCGGACCGACTGGCGTTGGCAAGACCACTACCGTCGCCAAATTGGCCGCGCGCGCGGTGCTGCGCCACGGCGCGGCCAAGGTGGCGCTGGTCACCACCGATACTTACCGGATTGGTGCCCAGGATCAACTGCGCATCTATGGCCGCATCCTGGGCACGCCGGTGTTCGCCGTGCGCGATGAAAATGATCTGGAAATGACTTTGTCAGACTTGGCGGGTCGGCATCTGGTCTTTATTGATACCGTTGGCATGAGCCAGCGCGACAAGCGGTTGGCCGAGCAGGTTGCGCTGCTTTGCGGCGAGCAGCGCGATGTCAAACGGCTGTTGCTGCTCGGTGCGCCGAGTCAGGGTTTGACGTTGGAAGAAGTGGCGCGGGCTTACAGCGGCCCGGGGCTGATCGGCTGCATTCTGACCAAGATCGACGAAGCGCTGACCTATGGCCCGGTGCTGGATGTCGCGATACGGCATGAGTTGCCAGTGCATTTCGTCACCAATGGTCAGCGCGTGCCGGAAGATCTGCATCTGGCGAACGCGGTTTATCTGGCCGATCGCGCTTTCCGGATCAATCAGCCTGAATCGCCGTTTATCCAGGACGATAACGATTACCCGGTTCTGCTGGCGGCGGCGCTGGAATCCGCTTCGATCTCGGACAGGAAGGAAGATGCCACAGGCAGAGGAGGCTGGGGTGCGTCTGGCTGAACCACTCGACCAGGCCAGCGGCTTGCGCCGCTTGTTTGCACCGGAACCGACGTTTCATGCGCTGGGCGTGATCGGGCCGGATTCGCGATTGACCGCCCGTGCTTGCACCGCACTCGCCCTCGGACTCGGGCGGCGCGGGCATCGGGTGATGGTAATGGATGAGACGCGGCCGCCGAACAACGTTGCCGCGCTGCTCGGCGTTCTACCCCGACATGGTCTGGCAGATGCGCCTGGTCGGGGCCTGGTTTCCGTCCTCCGACAGGCGAACGATGGCCTGGTCTTGTTGGCGGCGCAGAATGGCTTGAATATTCTGGCCAGCTGGTCCGAGCATCAATTGCTCGACATGACCGATGATTGGCGTGCACGCGCTGATGCGCCGGAATGGTTCTTGCTGAATGGCGGCGATGGTGTCTTGCGTCATTACAGCCTCGCCACCACGGCGAATTTGCGCGTCCTGGTATTGCCCGGCAAACGGGCTTCTCTGGCCGATGCCTATGCCGCGATGAAAGCCGCGCATGCGGCCTGGGCGGGCAAGCATTGGCTGGTTCTGGTGGTCGGCGCAGAGGCTGGACAGGCACTCAGCCTGTTCACCGCGCTAAGTGAAACGGCGCAACGTTTTCTTGGCCTGACGCCGGTGTTTCTCGGTTGTATTGCGAGCGATCTGCCGGGCGAACAGCCTGGTCCGCTGGAAGCGGTGCTGGTTGATCTATTGAGTGATGCGGGGGGGCGTCAGGTTGAAGCGGACAGGATCAATTTTGAACAGTATTGGCAACGTATGTGGCTATATAGCCGTTTGGCCGCCGAAGCGGCCGGCAAGAGGTGAGCGAGCATGAACGCCGCAGCGCAGGTGATTGATAAAGACGCCCTGGTCAGGACGCACCTTCCCATGGTCAAGCGGATTGCTTACCACATGATGACCCGCCTGCCCGCATGCGTCGAAGTCGATGATCTGGTGCAAGCCGGGCTGATCGGCCTGCTCGATGCCGTCGATCGCTTCGATTGCGAGCAAGGCGCACATTTCGAGACCTATGCCACCCAGCGCGTGCGTGGCGCAATGCTGGATGAATTACGCGATGCGGATTGGGCGACGCGCAATGTACGGCGCGCTGGTCGGCAGATTGAAAACACCATCAATATCTTGCAGCAACGTCACCACCGGCCGCCTTCCGAGCAGGAAATCGCCGCCGAGATGGGCCTCGATATCCAGACCTACTTCGAATTGTTGAATGATGCCCGTGGCGCGCAACTCGTTTACTTCGAAGATTTGCACAGCAGTGATGGCGATGATTTCCTTGAACGCTTTGCCGATGGCCAGAATCAGGCGCCGTTCGACATTCTGGCTTCACGCCATTTCAAGGGCGCGCTGAGCAACGCAGTCGGCGTGCTGCCGGAGCGGGAAAAGCAGCTCATGGGCATGTATTACGAGCAGGACATGAATTTCAAGGAGATTGGCGTCGTCCTCGGCGTCTCCGAATCTCGTGTCTGCCAACTGCATGGTCAGGCCATCTCCCGCCTGCGCGGGCGGCTGCGTGACTGGTCGTCGAATCCGGAATAAGAACCGGAAAAGGAATAGGTCCGCTGACTATGGACATCCTCAGTATTGTTGGCATCGGCCTCGGGTTTACTGCCATTCTGCTCGGCCAGTTCCTCGAGGGCGGGCACATCAGTTCGTTGCTCCAGTTCACCGCCTTCATGATCGTCATTGGCGGCACGCTGGGCGCGGTCATGTTGCAAACCAGCCTGAAAGTGTTTCTCGATGGCCTCAACATGCTGAAGTGGGTGGTGCAGCCGCCGCGCATTGCGACTCAGGAAACCTTGAATATGCTGATCGAATGGAGCCAGAAGGCCCGCCGTGGTGGTCTGCTGGCGTTGGAGCCATTCATCGAACAGCAGCAGGATCTGTTCCATAGGCGTGGTTTGCAGATGCTGGTCGACGGCGCCGAGCCGGAGGTGTTGCGGGAGACACTGGAACTCGATCTGCAGAGTTATGAACAACATCATATTGATGCCGCCAAGGTCTGGCAGACGGCCGGCGGCTATTCGCCGACCATCGGTATTCTCGGCGCGGTGATGGGTCTGATCCATGTCATGGAGAACCTGTCCGACCCATCGAAACTGGGTTCCGGCATCGCGGTGGCCTTTGTCGCGACGATCTATGGCGTTGGCGGCGCCAACCTGTTTTTCCTGCCGGTTGCCGGCAAATTGCGTTACTGGGTCGGGCGCCAGGTGAGCAACAAGGAATTATTCATCCAAGGCATCGTCGCCATCGCGAATGGCGAAAATCCACGCGTGATCGAGGCGAAGCTGCAGGGCTATCTGTCCTGATGCCGGATTGTTGACATGGCGCGCAAGAAAATCCGCGAAGAGCATGAAAACCTGGAACGCTGGCTGGTTTCCTACGCCGATTTCATTACGCTGCTGTTTGCTTTTTTTGTGGTGATGTATTCCATCTCGTCGGTCAACGAGGGGAAATATCGGGTGATGTCAGATGCCCTGGTCAGCGCCTTCAAAGAACCGCCGACTACGAAAAAGCTGATCGAGATGCAGACCAAGCATCCCGAAATGATGACTGGTACCGGGCAGCCAATCGGCAAGAGCGTGCAGCAGTCGGGCGTTGCGGCGGATCGCGCCAAAGCGGCCGAGAGCATGAAAAAAGTCGCCAAGAATGTGTTGCAAGCGATGCAGCCTTTGATCCAGAACGGCAAGGTGCGGGTTACCCAATCGCCGCGCGGAATCACCGTCGAAATCAACGCCAGCGTCTTGTTCAAGAGTGGCGAGGCGGTGTTGCAACCGCAATCGACGGAAGCGCTGGCCGCGGTGGCGCAGGTGCTGGGCCAGGTCGACAATCCGATCCAGGTTGAAGGTCACACCGACAATATTCCGATCAGCAGCCCGAATTTTCCTTCCAACTGGGAACTATCATCCTCGCGCGCTGGCAGCGTGGTGCGCCTGTTCACCGAGCGCGGCGTTCCTGCTGCGCGCATGGTGGCGATTGGTTACGCCGATAACCGACCGGTGGATACCAATGCCACACCTGACGGCCGCAGCCGGAATCGGCGGGTGAATGTGTTGATCCTGAACGAGGTGGGCGGTGTGGCGAGTGAAATCGCCCTGCAGGATGATGGCTTGATTACTCAGACCACCGGTCAATCCGGCGCACCGATCAGGTGAGTGGCGGGGGGGGGTCGGTGACTTTTCCGAGAGAATGCATCTGGAAGCGAAACAGTTCAATGCTGGGTGTCGCTTCGATGCGCTTTTCAATCTGAACCAACTGGGCCCCTTGCGGGGTGTTGATCTCCGCCGGGATGTCGGGGGCAAAGCAGCCCGGCTGTGACAGTAGCATCGGCAACTGCTTGGTATTCGGGCTTGGCTGCAATAACAGGCTCGACCATTGGCGTCCGTTGTCCTTGCGGCGCACATGCACGGCCAATGCCTGAGGCGCCAGTAGTTGCACGCCAAAACACATTTCGCCCTGGCTCGGGATACGGAACCAGCGAACCAGGCCAATGCTCCATTCGGTTTTGTTCTGGCGTACGCTGACCACATCACCCACCCGGATCTGGATCGTTGCGTTGCCGGCTTTGATCAACGCCAAGCCGCCCAAGCTGGCATTCATGGTCTTGCAACGAAGGATGGTGGGCGGCGACTCGTTGACGCCTATTCCATAATGAATCGTATCTTCTGTTGCGGCTGGTGAGATCAGTTGAAGCACCGACTTGAGGCCAAAGCTGACTTCGAAATCATGCGTATTGGCTTGCTTGCGGCGCAGCGATTGTCGTTGCAGTGAAGCGCCCCAATTCAATTTGAGGCGACGCAACATGGTCGGATAAGCCGGATCCTGGGCGACATCGGGCAAGCCGATTCGGTCGGCGGCTTCCTTGTTTTTCAGGTGCGTCGAGATCAGGGCCAGATGCTTCGCCAGTTCGGTGGTGTTGAGCAACAAATCCCAGCGTGGGTTGGTCGGATGTCCGTCGCGGGTGATCGGCGTTGGCGGACCATCGGTATACACCTCGACGATGAACAAGCCGGAATGGCTTTTGACCGATTCTTCTGCCGGGTTGATTGTCGCCAGATTGCCAAAGCGGGTGATGATGTCCTTCGCCCAGGGCAACTCCGCTTGTGGGAAGTGATAGGGATCGGCCAGTGCAAGCAGCAATGTGGCCTTGTAAATCTGTTCGATTGAAAGCATTTTTGCGCCGCTTTCGGGGATCGATTCCCGCATCCCGTTGCGCAGCGCGTAATTGTAGGTCTGGTGCAAATCGATCCAAACCCCTTCCGAGACGGGGTCATGGGTTTCAAAACTGATTTCCAGGATGGCCTGCAAGGCCAGCAGAATGCGTTGCAGATACAGCGGTACCGGATTGCCGCCGAACAGATGAAAGCGACGTTTCAACCAGTCCAGCAACAGCGTTTTGTAATTGTCCGCAAGCTCGCGCAGCAAGCGTCTGGCCAGATCGGCATTGCGTTGCTGCTTGGGTAGCAACGGCAACGGTACCGAGCCGTAATGCTGATAGAGCGAAGCGACAATGTCTTCAACGACGGGAGTCATCCGTTCGATGATCTTGGCGCGGGTATCCTGCGCCACATCAATCTGGTTCAGCGTGGCCAGATAGTCGGCCATGATGTTTGCTGCCTCGGTCGGGTTGGAGAGCGGCAAGCGCGTCAGCCAAGCCTCAACTTGCTTGGGTTTCGTCTCCAAGTTTATATTTCGACCCGGCTCGCGGATGGGCAGTACGTATCTGGGTAGCATTGGTTGACTTGACTCCTCGGGTTTGCATTCTACCCGTCACGAAATTGGCAGCAAAAGGCTTTTCGACTGACTGTCTGGCCCAGCCTGTTGATGTCCTGTGCAGGGCTCATTTCTGCAGGCCCGATGGAGTCCGAACTGGCAACGAACTGGCAACGAACTGGCAACGAACTGGCAATATTCCGCGCTGAATTTGCAAAACAATTCGCAAAACTTTGCACAATGAATGAACTCCCTTGCGCCAAGGGACTCACAAATTTCCATTGAAAAGAGACTTGACATGATCCGACGCGCTACTTTCTTGATTTTTCTCGCCCTGGCCAGCCTGTCTGCACAGGCCTTCACGTTGGTAGACAGCAAAGGTAAAGCGCATTCACTTGCGCAATATAAAGGCAAGTGGGTTCTGGTCAATTTCTGGGCAACCTGGTGTCCGCCCTGTCTGGAAGAAATCCCCGATCTTGTCGCGCTGCATGAAAACAAGAAAAACAATCTGGTTGTTCTCGGTGTGGCGATGGACTATCGCGATGCCAAAACCGTGTTGCAGTTTTCGGATCAGATGATGGTGTCCTACCCGATCATTCTGGGCGACCAGAAGTCGGCGGCTCAGGTGGGGACCATCCCGGGCTTGCCTACCACCTATCTCTACAACCCGCAGGGCAAGGTTGTCGCCTACAACGTCGGGGTCATCACGCGCGAAGCGGTTGAGCGCTACATCCACGGCAAAAAATAAGGATTCATGATGCGTTGGTTACTCCTTGTATTCGCTTTTCTGGCCTGGCCGGCACTGGCCGATGTGCGCGATCCGCATACGCATTTTTTCATGCAGAACATGGGGGATTTCAAGGAAGAACTGGCCACCGCGCAAGCTGAAGGCAAGCAAGGCGTGCTGGTCATGTTCGAAATGGACGACTGTCCGTTCTGCTCCCGCATGAAGGCGAACATACTGAATCAAACCGCGGTGCAGGATTACTACCGCAAACACTTTCTGATTTACCCGGTGAACGTCAAGGGTGATACCCCGATGCTCGATTTCAAAGGCAAAGACACCACAGAGAAGGCCTTTGCCCTCGATCAACGGGCGCGAGCGACGCCGGTTTTCGTCTTCTACGATCTGGAAGGTAACCCCATCACCCGCTTTACCGGCGCCATGCAGACCGCTGATGAATTCCTGCTGCTGGGTCGCTACGTGGTGGAGGGCGGCTACAAGGCCGCGCCATTCAATGTCTATAAGCGGCAGCAGAAAGCGCCATGATTCGAGGGTTCTGGCGGGGCGGGTTGGGCCTGATGTTGGGTCTGTCGCTGGTGTTGATCGTAAGCGTGGCGCCGGCGTCAGCGGCGCGATTAACCCTTGAGACGGTATTGGCTCAGGCCGATGCCGCGCATCCGGAACTTGATTTGGCGCAGGCGCGCAGCGACCTGGCGCAAGCCGAGGCGACGCTGGCGCAAAGCCTGAATGATTTTCGCGTCAACCTCGATGCGTCGTTGCGAACCGGGCGCAACCCGATCTACAACGATCAATTTCAGCCAGACCATCAACTCCGCCTCAACGCACGCAAAACCTTGATCGACTCCGGTCGTCAGCAAGCCGGTTCACAGGCGGCTGATCAGGAACGTCAGGCGCGCGGTCTGCAATTGCTGGATGCGCGCGCGCAACGCCAGATTGGCCTGATGGCGCGCTACTTCGATGTGTTGCTGGCCGATATGCAGGATGCGGCGGAAACCGAAGCGCTCGCCGTCGCCTATGTCAATTGGGATAACGCCAAGGATCGCCAGGCGCTAGGCCAGCTTGCGGCATGGGAATTGGTCGAACTGGAGGCTCGCTTCCAGGATGTCTTGACGCGCCGCAACGAAGTGCGCCGCGGACTGCGCGAAAAGCGCATGGCGTTGGGCGCGGCGATGAATCTGCCGGGCATGGTGCTGGATGATCTGGTCGACCCGAAACTGCCTGGCAACGAACGGCCGTTGCCCGGTTTCGATCAACTGCTGACGCGTGTGCTGGCAGAAAACCCGCGTCTGATCGCGCAGAAGCAGCTGCTTGCAGCAGCCAGTCACCGTCTCGCCGGCGCCCGGGTGGAGAACCGGCCGAGTGTCGAATTCGAGGCCGAGGCTGCCGCCTGGCGTCGCGATTCTTCGACGCGGGATGATCTTCGCGCTGGCTTCAATTTTTCCTGGCCGCTTTGGCAGGGTGGACGCGCCGATGCGCGAATCGGACGTGAACAGGCGCATTTTCACGTATTGCAGGCGCAGCATGACCAGTTGCAGCAGGATTTGCGCCTCGCCCTGATCGCGGCCAGCGAGGAAATCCAGTACTTGCGCGACACGGCGCGTCGCAGCGCCGAGATGAATGCCAGTTATCGCGATCAGTATCTGGAAAAGGCGCGCGCGGAATATGAAATGGAACTGAAAACCAATTTGGGCAACAGCATGGCGGAAACGCAATTCGCGCAGATCAGGAAGCGCGCTATCGAATATCGCCTGGCGCTTGCCTGGGCGCGACTGGATGCTTTGCTGGGCGAGCGCCAACCCGGATGGGTGCAGGTTGCCGCAACCCACTCAGTCGAGGAGAAAAAATGACACCGATCAAGCCGATTCTGTCTTGCGCCAGGCACCAGTTGTTTGGCTTCGCCTATGTCCTCACGGCTGCCTTTTCTAGCGTCCAAGCGATGAACGTGGCGCACGCCGCCGAATTTCCCGCCACGCTCGATTGGTCGGGGCGCACCACTCTTACCTTGCCGGTTTCCGGTGTCGTCGATCACGTGTTTGCGCAAGCAGGACAACGGGTTGGCAAGGGTGAAGTGCTTGCCAGCCTCGACGCTACCTTGTTCAAAGTGGGCGTGGCGGAACAGCGCGCCGATATGGATCGTCTCGTCGAAGAACAAGCCGACGCCAAACGCGACCTGAATCGGGTGCAAGAGTTGTATGCCCGGACAGTCGCGTCAACCATCGAACTGGATGCCGCCAAGTTGCGCTTCGCCCGCGTCAGTTCCGGCTTGGCCGCCGTGCAGGCACGCGTAGAACGAGCGCGCCGCCAACTCGCCGAATCGGAACTGCGGGCGCCGTTCGATGCCGTGATTCTGCAACGTCATGCCGAGCCTGGCCTGGTGATTGCCAGCCAATGCCAGCCGGCGGTCATGTTCACTCTTGCGCGTGCCGACCAACTGATCGCGCGCGCCCAACTCACCCCGGCGCAAGCGCTTGGCTTGCAACTTGGCGGTGAGGCCGAGGTATTGCTGGAAGGGGGCAGCCTGCAGAGCAAAGTGCAGGCGTTGTCGGTCGATGCCGAGCATCGCTACAGCCTGGAAGTGGCCATTCCACGCACGGCCAAATTAATGCCTGGTCAGCCAGCCAGCATCCGTTTGCCTTGATACAAGCGTTGCGAAACCTGCCAAATTCGGTAACGACCTGCTGGAAGATTGACAGACCACCCCCCGCTCCTGATAATCCGCGCCTCATTTTCGCCGTGGTGATGTAGCTCAGACGGTTAGAGCGGTGGATTCATAACCCACAGGTCGGCGGTTCGATTCCGCCCATCACCACCATACCCCTTTCCTATTCCAGCATGCCCCGCAAAGTATTCATCCGCACCTTTGGTTGCCAGATGAACGAGTACGACTCTGACAAAATGGCAGACGTACTGGCGTTGTCGGGCGATGACGGCGAAGGCTATGAGCAGACTGACAAGGTGGAAGAGGCCGATGTCATTCTGTTCAATACCTGTTCCGTGCGTGAAAAAGCCCAGGAAAAAGTGTTCACCGACCTGGGCATGGTGCGGCATCTGAAGCAGAAGAATCCCGATCTGATCATTGGGGTCGGCGGTTGCGTCGCCAGCCAGGAAGGCGCGGCCATCGTTCAGCGCGCGCCTTACGTCGATATCGTTTTTGGGCCGCAGACATTGCATCGCTTGCCGCAGATGATGGAAAAGCGGCGCGCTTCCGGCCGCCCCCAGGTCGATATCTCGTTTCCGGAAATCGAAAAATTCGATCACCTGCCGCCGGCGCGGGTTGAGGGCGCCACGGCTTTTGTATCGATCATGGAAGGCTGCAGCAAGTACTGCACTTTCTGCGTTGTGCCTTACACGCGTGGCGAGGAAGTCTCGCGGCCCCTGGATGATGTACTCACCGAAGTGGCCGGTCTGGCGGCGCAGGGCGTGAAAGAAGTCTCTTTGCTTGGCCAGAATGTGAATGCCTATCGCGGCGCCATGGCGGATGGGGAAATCGCTGATTTCGCACTCCTGCTGGAACTGGTGTCGGAAATTCCCGGTATCGAGCGCATGCGTTACACCACCTCGCATCCACGCGAGTTCACCCAGCGTTTGATCGACGTGCATGCCCGCTTGCCGAAGCTGGTGTCGCATCTGCATTTGCCGGTGCAGTCCGGTTCCGACCGGGTGCTGGCGGCGATGAAGCGGGGTTATTCGGCGCTGGAATACAAATCCATCGTGCGCAAACTGAAAGCGGCGAAGCCGGATATCTGTCTGGCGAGCGATTTCATTGTCGGTTTCCCGGGCGAGACGGAAGAGGATTTCGAGGCCACGATGAAGTTGATCGACGATGTTGGCTTCGATTTCTCGTTCAGCTTTATCTACAGCGCGCGCCCCGGTACGCCGGCAGCCAGCATGGTTGACGATACGCCGCAGGAATTGAAGCTACAGCGTTTGTATCGCCTGCAAGCACGGCTTAACGAACTAGGCGGGGCGATCAGCGCCGGCATGGTGGGCAGCATGCAGAAAGTGCTGGTCGAGAAGCCGTCCAAGAAAGATGCCAATGAACTGGCCGGCCGCACCGACAATAATCGCATCGTCAACTTTGCCGGGTCGGCGCGCTTGATTGGCCAGATGGTGGATGTCCGCATCACGCAGGCCATGCCGCACAGTCTGCGCGGTGAGGTCGTCATCTACCCGGATATTGCATAAATGCTCGCGCGCCCTCGCTGGTCCCTTGTCCGCACTGGAAAGTTTCCCTCAGTCGTGCGTATGAATAACTACGCCGCTCCTTCGCGAAATTCCCATTGCAAACAAGGTCCGGCGCGATCATCACGCGAATTTATGAAATATCCGGGCTAAGCCTGATGGAACTGGTCTCTTTCGTCCCCGTCGATAACGCCCGTCTGGCCAATTTGTGTGGCGTGCTGGACGAAAACCTGCGCCAGATTGAAACCGCCCTGAATGTGACGATCGCGCGGCGCGGCGAAGTGTTTCAGGTTGATGGCGAGAAAGCCCGGCAGGCAGTCAAACTGTTGCAGGATTTCTACCAGCGTGCGCGCAATCCGCTCGATATCGACGAGGTTCAGCTGGCGTTGGTTGAATCCGAGCACAAGTCCGCGCTGGCGAGTCAGGAAAGCGAAATTCCGGTTCTGATGACCCGGCGAGCCGGCTTGCATGGCCGCACCGAGCGGCAGAACCAATATATCCGCCAGATGCAGGAATTCGATATCACCTTCGGCATCGGCCCAGCCGGCACCGGCAAGACTTATCTCGCGGTGGCCGGCGCAGTGGATGCGCTGGAACGCGATCTGGTCAAGCGCATCGTCCTGGTGCGGCCAGCGGTGGAAGCCGGCGAGCGGCTGGGTTTTCTGCCCGGGGATATGGTGCAGAAGGTCGATCCGTATTTGCGTCCTCTATATGACGCGTTGTATGACCTGATGGGTTTCGACAAGGTGACGCGCGCCTTCGAGCGGCAGATCATTGAGATCGCGCCGCTGGCGTTCATGCGCGGCCGCACGCTGAATCATGCGTTCATCATCCTGGATGAAGCGCAGAACACGACGCCGGAGCAGATGAAAATGTTCCTCACCCGGATTGGTTTCGGTTCTCGCGCGGTGGTCACCGGCGATGTGACCCAGATCGATCTGCAACGTGGCCAGAAATGCGGCCTGATCGAAGCGCGCGAGGTGTTGAAGGAAGTGCGCGGCCTCGCCTTCACCGAATTTAGGAATGACGATGTCGTGCGGCATCCGCTGGTCGCCCGCATCGTCGATGCTTATGACGCGTTCTATGTCCGATCCAAAGCTTGACCTGAATCTTCAGTTCGCGGTCAAGAAGTCCAAACGTCCGCCCCGGTCGAAATTTCGACGCTGGGCGAAAGCCGCGCTGATGCGGGATGCCGAGCTGGCATTGCGCGTTGTCGATGAGGCGGAAGGCCGCACGCTCAACCGCGACTATCGCGGCAAGGATTACGCCACCAACGTGCTGACCTTCGCTTATGGTGCCGCAGGCGAGATGGGTCGGTTGTCCGGCGACATCGTGATCTGCGCGCCGGTGGCGGCGCGCGAGGCGGCGGAGCAGGGCATCACGCTGGAAGCCCATTTCGCACATCTGACGGTGCATGGCATGTTGCATTTGCAAGGCTATGATCATGAGACGGATGCGGAAGCCGGAACCATGGAATCAATTGAAAGCTTTATCATGCGGCGACTGGGGTATTCCGACCCTTATGACGCCCCGCAGCAGTAAACGACTAAACCAATGGACGATAGCCACTTACCCCGACCCAGTTTCCTCGAACGTCTGACTTCCTGGCTCTCACGCGAGCCGGACAACCGCGAGGAGTTGCTCGAACTCCTGCACGCGGCTTACGAAAACAACCTGCTCGATGCCGATGCGCTGGCGATGATCGAGGGCGTCATGCAGGTGTCGGAAATGCAGGTGCGCGATATCATGATTCCGCGCGCGCAGATGGTTGTGGTGGACATCAACGAACCGCGCGAAGTCCTTTTGCCCTACGTGATCGAAACGGCGCACTCGCGTTTTCCGGCCGTCGACGGCGAGCGTGACAACGTGATCGGCATCCTGTTGGCGAAGGATCTGCTGCGCATGTTCAGCGAGGAAGACCTGAATCTGCGCGATCAGTTGCGGCCGGCCATCTTCATCCCGGAATCGAAGCGGCTCAACGTGCTGTTGAAGGAATTCCGGGCGTCCCGCAATCACATCGCCATTGTTGTCGATGAATATGGTGGCGTCGCCGGCCTGGTGACCATCGAGGACGTGCTGGAGCAAATCGTCGGCGACATCGAGGATGAATACGATTACGACGAGGATGAAGACAATATCCTGACCGAAGATGGCGATGACGAACATGGCGTTGCCTGGCGGGTCAAGGCGCAGACCGAGATTGGCGATCTTAACCAGGCACTGGGCGCCAGCTTCGCCGATGATGAGTTCGATACCGTGGGCGGTCTGGTGACGCATGCCTTCGGACGCGTGCCGAAACGCGGCGATAGTATCGAAATCGGCGCATTTCGCTTTCAAGTATTGCGCGCCGACAGTCGCCGCCTGCACACCTTGCACGTTGAGAGACTGCAACAAGCCAGTCTGCTCAACCTGACTTGAGCGAGCGCATCAAGACCCCTTCCGATTCAGGCTTGAATTCCTCGCTTGCGGGCGCATTTGCCGGAAGCACACTTTTACTAGGATGACCGATGACGACCTGGACCGAATTCCTGACTAGCCAGGGGGCCGCGTTTGCCGATGCCACTGTGGTTGATTTTGGTGACGCCAAGGCTGAACTTGCCGCAGCGGCTGCGCAAACGGTGATTGCCGATCTGTCCCAGTTTGGCTTGATCGGTTTGGCCGGAGAAGAGGCGCAAACCTTTCTGCATGGCCAGATCACCAACGATCTGCGCGGCTTGACCGATCAGGCCGCTGTGTTTGCCGGTTATCTCTCCGCCAAGGGGCGCATGCTGGCGAATTTCCTGGTAATGAAACGGGGTGACGATGTCCTGGTTATGTTGCCCACTTCGTTGCGTGAACCGATCCAGAAACGTTTGTCGATGTTCATTCTGCGCAGCAAGGTGAAAGCGCGCGATGCCAGCGCGGAATGGGTGCGCCTCGGGGTGAATGGCCCCAACGCCAGCCAGGCGCTGACTGACACCCTGGGCTACGAACTGCCTGGCGGCCTGATGGGCATGGCGCAGGGTGACCAGACATTCGTTCTGCGCTTGGGCGACCAACGTTTTGATGTTTTTGTGCAGCCCGAAGTGGCGCCGGCAATCTGGCAAAAACTGTCTTCTCAGTGCCGGCCGGTTGGCGCGCCAGCCTGGGATTGGCTGATGGTGCAAAGCGGAGTGCCGATGGTGTTGCCGCAAACGCAGGATCATTTCGTGCCGCAGATGGCGAATATGGAATTGCTTGGCGGCGTCAGCTTCAACAAGGGCTGCTACCCCGGCCAGGAAATCGTCGCGCGCAGTCAGTATCTGGGCAAGGTAAAACGGCGTCTCTTTTTGGCGCATATCGATGCCGCCGCTGCCGCCGGTGACGAGTTGTTCAGCAGCGAACTGCAGGATCAGGCCGCTGGCCATATCGCCAACGCTGCACCCGCGCCGAACGGCGGTTTCGACGTTCTGGCGGTGGTGCACAACAGTTGCGTCGAAGCGGGCGATGTCCACTTGAAAGCGCGCGATGGTGCACCGCTGTTGTTCCGGCCATTGCCCTATCCGGTGGCCTGATTTGCATAGTTATTTCGTCTGGTATCGGGTCACTCAGGCGGATTCCGATACTGAAACCGCCATCCGCAGCATGATCTCCCGCCTGGCCTGCCGCTCAGGCGTCAGCGGCCGCTTGCTGAAAAAACGCGATGAACCCCGGTTGTGGATGGAGACTTATGCCGACGTCGCCGATCTGGCGCGTTTCGAGCATCTGTTGCGGCAAGCGGTGGATGAATATGACGTCGAAATGTTCATCGACGGCAATCGTTGTACCGAATGCTTCCTGGCTGCTGAACCGGTTGCCGCCGCCTGCGCCTGAGATAGTCAAGCTCAGGGCCAAGCTCAGCCAACCAGGCTGCAGACTTCGCAGCCGGGGTCTTTCTTCAGTCGCAAGGTGCGCCAATCGGCGCTCAATGCTTCATGCAACAACAGCCGGCCGGACAGGCTTTCACCACTTCCGATCAGCAGTTTCAGCGCTTCCACTGCCTGAATTGAACCCACTACACCCACCAAGGGCGCAAATACACCGAATTCGGCGCAGCGCATTTCTGCATCCTGTGCGTGTTCCGGGAACAGGCAGGCGTAGCAGGGTGCGGTCTCGTCGCGCAGGTCGAATACGGTGATCTGCCCATCAAAGCGCACGGCCGCGCCGGACACCAATGGCTTGCGGTGACGCACGCAGGCGCGGTTGATGGCGTGCCGGGTGGGAAAGTTGTCGCTGCAGTCGAGAACCACATCCGCCTGGGCAACCGCGGCATCCAACGTCTCGCCTTGCAGGCGCAGTTGCAGGGCGCTGATCTGGATATCCGGATTCATCTCGTGCATGCGCCGGGCCGCCGATTCCGCCTTGTTGACGCCGAGACTGTGCATGTCGTGGGCGATCTGGCGTTGAAGGTTGGTCAGTTCAACCGTGTCATCGTCCGCCAGCGTGATGCGGCCGACGCCGGCCGCTGCCAGATACAGCGCCACCGGGCTGCCGAGTCCGCCGGCACCGATGATCAGCGCATGTGCGGCAAGCAGTTTTTCCTGTCCGGCGATGCCGATCTGGTCGAGCAGGATGTGGCGCGAATAGCGCAGGAGTTGATCGTCGTTCATTGCAGGGGATGCCGGGCGCGAGTTACTTGTAGCGCCGCCATTCCGCCGGTGTTTCGTCGTGATCGCCATGTGGCCGCTTGGTCCAGGCTTCGATATGCGCCGGGTAGTTTTTCGTGCGCGGCGCCGGTTTGCCAAGGTTTTCGCGTTGTACCCGTTCGCAGTAATACGCCAGATTGCGTTTGATCCGGATCAGCAGGCTGCCTTCGAGATGCAGGCCTTGCGCCCAGAGCAACGTTTCGATGTCCTCCAGGCAGTGATCGGCAATGCAATATTCGATTTGCAGGCTGAGCGGGCCAAGCGCGCTGGTTTTGAGGCCGGGTAACTGTCCCAGCAGGTCCAGTGCGGGCTGAATCTGGCCCGGCGGCAGCGGGTGGAAGATGATTTCACGACGCTTTTGAATGTCGCAAGCGGCCGACATTCCGCGGCTCCTAGTCTTTCCGGCTTTGCAACAGAGACAAACCTTTGAGCAAGGTCAGCGCCTGATTGAATTGGTAGTCGTTCTTGCTGACGATCTCGCCCGGCTCAAGCTTGGGTTTGCCATGTGGCTTGTCGGTGCCGGGCTTGGCGTCTTTCGCCTTCTCGTCTTTCACCTTCTCGTCTTTTGGCTTGGTTTCCGTCTTGCTCAAGGCTTCCTGGTCGTTGCTCAAGTGCTTGTCGAGATCGGCCTCGCGGACTTCCATCTTGGGTTCTTCATTACTCGAAATGGTGGCATCTTCGATAATGATGTCCGGCGTAATGCCCTTGGCTTGAATGCTACGGCCGTTCGGGGTGAAGTAACGCGCGGTGGTGAGCTTGATGGCAGTGCCATTGTTGAGCGGCAGGATGGTTTGCACCGAGCCTTTGCCGAAGGTCTGCGTGCCGAGAAGCACGGCGCGCTTGTGATCCTGCAATGCGCCCGCCACGATTTCAGATGCCGAGGCGGAGCCGCCATTGACCAACACAACCATGGGCACCTTTTTGGTCCACGCCGGCAGGTTTTTCAGATAGTCGCTTTCACCAGGACGCAAGTAGTTTTCGCGCGAGTTGGTCAGACGCATTTTGGCGTCCTCCGTGCGGCCATCGGTGTAGACCACCAGATCGTTGGGTTTCAGGAAGGCGCCGGACACTGCGACGGCCGTGTTGAGCAGACCGCCCGGGTCGTTGCGCAAATCGAGCACCAAACCGCTCAGCGCTTCGCCCTTGTTCTGGGTTTGCAGGTCTTTCAATGCGCTGACCAGGTTTTCGCCGGAATGCTCCTGGAATTGGGTGATACGCACATAGCCGAAATTGGGCTCAGCCAATTTGTATTTGACGCTCTTGATCTTGATCACAGCGCGAGTCAGCGTCAGCGTCAGCGGCTTGCCTTCGCCTTTGCGCACTATGGTCAGCACGATGTCGGTGCCCGGCTTGCCGCGCATCTTCTTGACCGCATCGTTCAAGGTCATGCCCTTGACCGGGGTGTCATCCAGCTTGATCACCAGATCGCCACTTTTTACGCCCGCCTTGAATGCCGGGGTGTCTTCGATGGGGGAGACCACCTTGACGAAGCCATCTTCCATGCCGACTTCAATGCCGAGGCCGCCGAATTCACCCTGGGTGCCAACCTGGAGTTCCTTGAAGGCTTCGTCATCCAGATAAGAGGAATGAGGGTCGAGCCCGGTCAACATGCCGTTGATGGCTTCGGTGATCAGTTTCTTGTCTTCCACCGGCTCGACATAGTCGCTCTTGATCTTGCCGAAGATTTCACTGAACGCGCGCAGATCTTCGATCGGCAAGGCTTCCGGTTCGCGGTCGGCGATGGCCGGATAGTTGAGTGTCAGCGCGGCGCCGAAAACGATGCCGATGCCGATCAGACTGAATTGTTTAAGCTTGCCTGACATGGTGCCTCTTGATCTTGATTGAGCGAACGGGGTTCTGACTACGAATAACTAAAAGAATTTCAGCATCTAAATGAATTGTCTCAGGCTTGCGATTCATTTGACCCAGGATAACGGGTCGAATGGCTTGCCCTGGCGTCGCAATTCAAAATAAAGCCCGGGTTCATCCTGACCGCCGGTGGCGCCTACCGTGGCCACCACGTCGCCCGCACGGACAGGGTCTCCGGGCTGCTTATACAAGCTTTCATTATTGCTGTACAGGCTGAGATAGCCGTTGCCATGGTCGATGATCAGCAAGTTGCCAAAACCGCGCAGCCAATCCGCAAATGCCACTTCGCCGCTGGCGACCGAGCGGACTTCATTGCCTTGCCGGGCTCGAATAAAGAGTCCTTTCCAGGCGGGGCCGCCGCCTTCTCGGCTTTGACCGAATTTGCTGATGATTTCACCTGCTACCGGCAGCGCAAGTTTGCCCTTCAAGCGCGCAAAACTTAATCCTGCGACGCTGGCATCGGCAATTTTGGTGACGACTTCGCCGGGTTTGAGCGTGGGCTTCGGCTGGGGTTTGGGTTTTGCCGGTTTGGCGGCTGCCGCTGCCGCTGCCGCCAGGCGGGCGAGTTTTTCGATCAGTTGGGTCAAGCGTTTTTCATCGCGCACCAGGGTATCGATCTGTTTCCGCTGCTGGCGTATCTGCGCTGAAAGTTTGTACAGCACTTGCTGTCGCGAGCCCTTTTCAATTTCCAGATTTTTCTTCTGCGTGACACGTTCCTGCTTGACCTTGAGCAGGTCGCTGTTCTGATCGCGGGTTTTTTCCTGCAACGTCTGCAGGTTTTGCAACGAGTCGCGGTGCTGGCGGATGAGATCAGCGCGGGCGCGGCCGATGTAGCTGTAATACTCGAGATTGCGCGCCACTTCACCCGGGTTTTCGCCATTCAGCATCAGCTTCAAGGCATCGCCGCCGCCTTGGTGATGGTGCTTGCGCAGCAGTTCGGCGAGACGCGTTTGCTGATCGGCAATTTCGGCTTCGGTGGTTTGGGTATCGGCGGCTAATTGCTGCAGCGTGCGTGACAGTTTGCGCTGGCGTAAATCCAGTTCGCGCAAACCACGATTGACGTCGGAAATCCTGCGCTCAGAGTGTTTCAGCGCGTCGGTGACTTCGGACTTGTCTTCGTTGGTTTGCTCCAGTTCTTCTTGCAGCGCTTTGATGCGTGAGCGCAGATCATTCAATTCTTCTTTTTTGCCGGTATCCGGTGCCGCTTGAACCGAAAACGTCAGGCAAAACAGACCCAGCAGGACAGCAAGAATGCGCACAGCGATTACTTGAAATCGACGAGGGGGTGCCCCGTCATCTCCATTGGCTGCGGTAATCCCATCAACTTGAGCATGGTCGGCGCAATGTCTTCCAGGGCGCCGCTGTGTTTCATGCGGGCTGAACGGCCGATGTACAGGAAGGGAACCAGGTTCGTGGTATGCGCGGTATGGGGTTGGTTGGTGGTGGTGTCGAGCATGGTTTCCGCATTGCCATGATCGGCGGTAATCAACACTTCTCCGCCAATGCCTTGCATGGCCTTTACCGCCCGCACGAGGCAGGTATCAACGGCTTCGACTGCTTTCACCGCCGCTTCCAGCATGCCGGTATGGCCGACCATGTCGCAGTTCGCGTAGTTGCAGATGATGGCGTCGTATTTGCGTAGTTTGATCGCTTCGACCAGTTTTTCGGTCAGCTCGAACGCATTCATCTCCGGCTTGAGGTCGTAGGTTGCCACGTTGGGTGACTTCACCATGATGCGATCTTCACCGCGATAAACAGTTTCTTCGCCGCCGTTGAAGAAATAAGTCACATGCGGGTATTTCTCGGTCTCGGCGATGCGCAGCTGGCGCAAGCCCAGGTTGGCGATGTACTCGCCAAAACCATTCCGCACGCGCTCCGGCGGGAAAGCGACGGGGACATCGAACTCCTCGCTGTAGCCGGTCAAGGTGCAATAGCTGGACAGTTTGGGCACGAAATCCCGCTCGAATTCTTTGAACCCCGGGGTGATGAATGCCTTGGTCATTTCACGCGCCCGGTCGGAACGGAAGTTCATGAAAATGATGGCATCGCCATCCTGCATGCGAACCGGTTCGCCGCCGGGTTGAACGATCGCGGTCGGTTTGACGAATTCGTCGTTCTCGCCGCGCGCGTAAGCCATTTCCAGGCCGAATCCGGCGCTGGGCGCCTGGTATTCCGCCCGCCCCAAGGTCAGCAGATCGAAGGCAATCTTGACCCGGTCCCAGCGCTTGTCGCGGTCCATGGCGTAATAGCGGCCGACGATGCTGGCGATGCGACCGCCGCGCAAGCCGTCCATTTTGTCCTGCAGGCAGCGAATGTAAGCCTCGGCACTTTTCGGCGGTGTGTCGCGGCCATCCAGGAAAGCATGAACATAGACTTTGTTTAATCCGCGTTGCAAGGCCAGGTCGAGCATGGCGTGGATATGGTTTTCGTGACTGTGCACGCCGCCATCCGACAACAGGCCGAAAATGTGCAACGCACCGCCATTGTCTTTCAGCTTGTTGATGACTTCATTCAGCGCCAGGTTGACGGAGAAATGACCGTTGCGAATGGCGTGGTCGATGCGCGTGTATTCCTGATAAACCACCCGACCGGCACCGATGTTGAGGTGGCCGACTTCAGAATTGCCCATCTGGCCGGCCGGCAAACCGACCGCAGCTTCCGAAGCCTGGATCAGGGTATGCGGATAGTCGTGCCAGAGCTGATCGAAATTCGGTTTCGCGGCACAGGTGATGGCATTGTTGGCGTCGGCAATGCGGCAGCCAAAACCATCTAGGATAAGAAGAAGAACGGGTTTGGCGGCGATAGACATGAGCAGATTTTATCGTATTTAAGGGGCTTTTTTTGGCGCGGTATTTTAGTATATTTGAATACTTTAGCGGATATACTGCTCAGCCAAGTAAGGCTATGCATGTAAGTTTTCGAGCATTTATAAAACACTGTCGTGACCACTATGCCATTACCAAAATTTGCCAGTTCGGAACCTGCGTTGGTTTCCGAGTTCACGGATCTGATCGACAAGGATGAGCACATTGAGCAAGCCTCGCGCGCGCTCAAGGCAATGTCGCATCCACTGCGTCTCAAGATATTGTGTGTGCTGGGCGACAAAGAAGTCAGCGTGCAAGACATCGTTGAAAACGTGGGTACGTCGCAAAGCAATATTTCGCAACACCTGGCAATTCTGCGCGACAAGGGCGTTTTGCGCACGCGCAAGGATGCCAACCGGGTTTACTACCGGGTCGGCGATACGCGTACCTTGCAATTGATCAGCATGATGCGAGATGTCTTCTGCGGCTTTGCAAAATAGCCACAAGTTCAATTTATGCTTTTATAGAAATAACTGATCGTGTATATTAGACGGGTCTAATATATCCCGCGCTACCAGTCTGAACGCGGGATCAGCGTCCACCTGGAGCGTTGCCATGAAAAGTCTATTTTTAGGCCAGCTGATGCTGGCAGCGGTTGTTGTTTTAGCCAGTTCCGCCGCAACGGCGGAAAAACTGGAATACAAACAGTGCGTCGCCATTGCGCTGGCACAAAACCCTGAACTGGCGATCAGCCGGGCGCAGATCGAACAGGCCGAGGCGGCGGTTCGGCAAGCCGCAGGCAAACGACTGCCGCAGGTCAATCTGTCGCTGACCGCAACGCGCAGCAATGATGCGTTGAATGCGTTCGGCATGAAGCTGGGGCAGCGTGGTGCGACATTCGGGGATTTCGGGGCGGGGGAATTTAATCCTGCCAATCTGAATGTTCTTGCGGTTACTCCGCGCGATCTGAACCACCCCAGCGCCGTCAATAACTTCAACACCCGCATCGAACTGTTGGTGCCTGTTTACAACGGCGGCATGGTGAAAAGCTATATCGATACCGCCAAGGCTTATGTGCGGGCGGCGCAGTCGGGTGACGAGGTGGCTCGCCAGCAACTCGCCAAGCATGTGCTGATGGCCTATCAGGGCGTGCACACCGCGCGCGCCTACATCAAGCTGGCCGAAGAGGCGCGCGCTGCTGCCGAGGAATACGTCCGCATCAGCGACAAGTTGCACAAGCAGGGCATGGCGGTGAAAAGCGATGTGTTGTCGGCCAAGGTCAATCTGGAAGAGGTCAAGATCAAGGGCCTCGAAGCGAAGAATGCCGAAGCCGCCGCGCTGAATCAATTAGCTTTGTTGATGGGCAAATCGCTGGATGATCCGCTCGATGTCGGCGCCCCGATGACACCCGAGATGCTCGCCGGCAGCCCGGCTGATCTGCGTGCCCAGGCGTTGAATGAACATGCCGGCTTGCGCGCGTTGCGGAACCAGGTCGAAGGTGCCAGGGCGCAGGTTGGCGCTGCGCGTGCGGGCAAGAAGCCGCAATTCAATGTGATGCTGCGGCAAGACTGGAATGATGCAAACCTCGGCCTGGATGCTGCATCCTATACCGTTGCCGGCGTCCTCTCCTGGTCGGCTTTCGATGGCGGCGTCAACAATGCCAATATCGATCGGGCTGCCGCGCAGCGCTCCGAGCTGGTGGCCAAATTGCGCCAGGCGGAAGAAGGGGTCGGCTATCAGGTCACCGATGCCCGGCGCAAGGCATTGGAAGCGGAAGAAAAAATCGTTGCCCGCGCGGCCGGCGTCGAGCAGGCGATGGAAGCGCAGCGGCTGGTCAAGAAACGCTATGAAAACAGCATGGCCACGTTGATCGAATTGCTTGGCGCCCAGGCGCAATTCGACAAAGCCAATGCCGACCTGGTCGCCGCCCGTTATGAACTCGCTGTCAACCGCGCTGAGTTGAAGCGCTCGGTTGGCGTGCTCACTGCTGATTCTCTTTAAAAAGGAGCCCGACATGTCCAAAGTCGCTCTCAATCGTTTTCTCGTTGCCCCGCTGGTGATTGCCTTGTCATTGTCATTGGTGGCCTGTTCCGAGCCCGAACCGGCCAAGACCGCGCAAGCTGCACAACGCAGCGTACAGGCGCAGATCAGCCAGATTCATCTGGCGGAAGTGGCCGCCACCACGGCGACCACCGGCAGTGTCGTAGCACTGGAGTCGGTGCGTGTGGCTTCCCGTCTGATGGGCTACATCAAGGACATCGCGGTGGCTGAAGGCCAGGCAGTGAAAGCCGGGCAGCGTTTGTTCACGATCGACCCGCTCGATATCGAAGGCGCGGTTGAACAAGCGCGGCTTGGCTTGCGGCAGGCGGAAGACGCAATGAAAGATGCCAAGGCGGATTTCGAACGCTTCGAGAATCTTTACAAGGATGAAGTCGTCAGCCGCCAGCAATTCGAGAAGATGAAGCTCAACTACGACATGGCTGTGTCGCGCTCGGCGCAGGCCAAGGCGGGTCTGGGAACGGCGCAGGGACAAATGCGCTATGCCACGGTGACTTCGCCGATCAATGGCGTGGTGACCCAGAAACTGGCCAACCAGGGCGATATCGCCGCGCCCGGCCATCCGGTGCTGATGGTGGAAAACCCGGCCAGGCTGCAAGTTCAGACTGCCGTTTCGGAATCCTTGTACAAGAGCATCCGGATCGGCCAGGCCGTGATGGTGGAAATCGACGGACAGGAGAAAACGGTGGCCGGCAAGGTGGCTAATCTGTCGCCGGCGGCCGATCCGATGACCCACACTTACACCATCAAGCTGGATGTCGCCGCGCCCGGGCTGAAGAGCGGCGCTTTCGCGCGCGTGTTGTTCCCGATTGGCGCGCGCAGCATTCTGGCGTTGCCGGTGGAAGCCGTGCTGGAGCGCGCCGGCATTGCCGGCGTGTTCGTGGTCGATGCGCAGAATGTGGCGCAGTACCGCATGGTGCGCACCGGCCGGGCGGTGGATGGGCGAGTCGAAGTGCTGTCCGGGCTGAATCCGGGCGAACGCGTGGTCACCGGCAATGCGCAGGCGGTGAACAACGGCGACAAGGTCACGGGTTAAGTGTTTTCAAGGGATAACAGACCATGAGCGCGCACGATACCGATACACCGATGAACCTCGCGGGCAAACTCGCCAAGGGTTTTCTGACTTCCAAGCTCACCGCGTTGTTTATTCTGGCGGTGACACTGACCGGCCTGCTGGCGCTGGTGGTGACACCGCGCGAATACAACCCGCAGATCGTTGTGCCGGCGGCCAACATCATCGTCGCCAAGCCGGGCGCATCGGCCACCGAGATTCATAATTTGGTAGTGAAGCCGCTGGAAGCGATCATGAACGCGCAGTCCGGCGTCGATCATACGTTCGGCTATGCGACCAATGATTTCGGCCTGGTCACCGTGCAGTTCAAGGTTGGCGAGAATCAGGAGGACAGCCTGGTCAAGATGTACAACCAGTTGATGCAGAACTGGGATCGCATCCCGCCGGGCGCGATGGAACCGATCGTCAAACCGATCAATGTCGACGATGTGCCGATCATGACACTGACACTGGCTTCCGCCGCGCATGATGATTTCAGGCTGCGTCAGGTCGGACAACGCTTGCTGGAGCACTTGCGCAACGTGCCGGGCGTGTCGTTCACCCAAATCGTTGGCGGCCGCGCCCAATCGGTGAACGTCTGGGTCGATCCGCAACGGTTGGAAGCCGCTGGCCTGACACTGGACCGCATCGATCAGATGCTGCGCGGCGCCAACGTCGCGGCGCCGCTCGGCGAACTCGTTCAGAATAACCAGAGCGTGCCGCTGCGCCTGGCGGGGTTTCTGGGTTCTGCCGAGGAAGTCGGCAAGATCGTGGTGGGCGCCTCGCGCGCCGGCGGCGCGATCTATCTGAAGGACATCGCGCGCATCGAGGATGGCGCGGAAGAAATCGAACAGACTTCGCGCTTCGCCTTCGGTCCGGCCAGCGTCGGCAAGGCCGGCGGTGAAAATCCCGCCGTCACCTTGGCCATCGCCAAGAAAGCCGGCACCAATGCGGTGGTCGTCGCGGATGCGGTGCTGACCAAGCTGGAAGAACTGAAGTTGCAGGCGATCCCCGCCGGCATCGAGGTTGCCGTCACCCGCAACGACGGCGCCAAGGCCGACGCAGCGGTGAATGAACTGGTGATGCACCTGGGCATCGCGATTGCGTCGGTGGTTCTGATTCTGGTGATTTTCCTCGGTTGGCGTGAGGCGGGCATCGTCACCATGACCGTGCCGCTGATCCTGTTCGTCGTGCTGGCGGTCGGCCTTGCGTTTGGTCAGACCATCAACCGGATCACCTTGTTCGCGCTGATTCTGTCGCTGGGTTTGCTGGTCGATGCGGCGATTGTGGTGATCGAGAACATTCACCGTCACCTGCATCATGGTTCGAAACGACCTTTCGCCGAGACCTTGGTGATTGCCACCAACGAAATTGGCAATCCGACCAATATCGCCACCATCGCGGTGATCCTGGCGTTCATCCCGATGGCCTTTGTCACCGGCATGATGGGGCCGTTCATGCTGCCGATTCCGTTCAACGTGCCAGTGGCAATGATCGCCTCCATCGTCATCGCCTACATGGTGGTGCCATGGGCGGCAAACCTGTGGTTGGCGAGGAAGGCGGCGCGTGAGGAAATGGAGCGCACGCCTTGCCTGGAAGAGCCGTGCGCACAACCACCGGACGCACTGCAGCGCGCTTATATGGCGGTGTTGACGCCGCTGATCCGCTCCGGCGCGAAGCGCAATATCACCTTCGTGGTGGTGTTCTTCTTGCTGGCAGGCGCGATGTTGATGCCGGCCTGGCAATTTATTCGCCCGTCGGGTCTCAATGGACCGCTATCGATGTTCGGTGTTGAATTGAAAATGCTGCCCAATGACAACACCAATACCATGCTGTTGCAGGTCGATATGCCGGCTGGTGCCGCGTTGGCGGCGACTGATCAGGTGGCGCGCGAAGTCGGCGCGGTGGTTGGCAAGCATCCGCATGTGACTGACTATCAGACCTTCCTCGGTCTGACTGCGCCGATCGACTTTGCGGCGCTGGTGCGCGGCGACATGATCAAGCGCGGCGCCAATCTGGCGCAGCTTCGGGTCAATTTTGTCGATAAACATCATCGCAGCGATTCTTCGCATGACATCGCCATCCAGCTGGACGCGTCGCTGAAGGCTGTGCGTCAAAAATTCCCGAGCGCACGCATCAAGCTGTATGAGACCCCGCCTGGACCGCCGGTGCAGGCGCAGATACTGGCCGAGCTGTACGGCCCGGACTACGATCTGCTGCGCGGCGCGGCGCCTGAAGTGAACCAGGCATTCGAGCAGATTTATGGCATGGTCAACGTGGACAATTCAGTCACCGCCGATTCGGATACCTTCCGCGTCTTTGTCGACAATGAAAAGGCGATGCTCGCCGGCATTCCGGCCGGCCTGGTAGCCAAGACTCTGCGCGATTACGTGAATGGCTTCAAAGTAGGAATCATGCATGTGGAAAGTGCACGCGAGCCGATCGACATCCAGGTCCGCCTGCCGCGTGAGATGCGCGCCAATCCGGAGACGTTGATGAATCTGCGCCTGACCAATCCGCAAGGCATGCAGGTGCCGCTGTCGGCGATCGCCAGTGTCGAACGCGTCATCGAGGTCAAGCCGATCTATGCCCGCGATCAGCACAGCATGGTCATGGTCGGCGGCGAGTTGCTCAAATCAAGCCCGGTCTATGCGGTGCTGGCGATGGATGAAATGCTCGATGGCAAGACCCTGGCGAATGGCACGACATTCACCACCGGTAACCTTGGCTTCACTCAGGCGAGTCCGAAGGACGTGGTGGAAAACACCCTGCTCTGGGGTGGCGAAATGCGTCTGACGCTGGATGTGTTCCGCGACCTCGGTTCGGCGTTCATCGTTGCCTTGATCCTGATCTACCTGATGCTGGTCGGCTATTACAAGTCGTTCGGTTTGCCGGTCATCGTGATGGGTGCGATTCCGCTGACCCTGGTCGGCGTCTTCCCCGGCCACTGGGCGACCAGCCAGGCGTTTACCGCGACTTCGATGATCGGCGTCATCGCGCTGGCCGGTATCGTTGTGCGCAACTCTCTGCTGCTGATCGACTTCATCCTCGATTACCGCAAACAGGGTTTTGAACTCGAGCGGGCGGTGATCGAAGCCGGTGCGGTCCGTTTCCGCCCGATTCTGCTTACCGCGCTGGCAATCATCCTGGGTTCCGCCATCATGATTACCGATCCAGTCTTCGGCGGCCTCGCGGTATCGCTGATTTTTGGTACCTTTGCGTCCACCGCTCTCACCCTGGTGGTGATCCCGCTGATGTATTACTTGTGGCAGCGTAAAGCCGCATCCAACTAAAAGGAGTTATTCATGACTATCGAACGCATTATGCGAATCCTCGCTGGCAGCATGATTCTGCTGTCCCTCGCCCTGGCCCATTTCAGCGGCCAGATCGACATGAGCAGCCTGTCCTGGCTCTGGTTCACCGCTTTCATCGGCTTCAACCTGCTGCAATCCGGCTTCACCGGTTTTTGCCCGCCGGAATTCCTGTTGAAACGGATGGGTTTCCAGTCCGGCGGCAACGCCTGCAGCAAGTAAAAGGTAAACTTGCCGCCTTTTGCAAACTGCTACAGGGTATTCATGGACTTCATTATTCAAAACATCTGGCTGGTCTTGCTGGTCGCCATCTCCGGTTTCATGTTGCTGGGCGGCGGCGGTCTGTTCGGTAAAATCTCCGGTATCAATCAGGTCGGGCCGCAGGAAGCCGTGCTTTTATTCAATCATGAAGATGCGCTGGTGCTTGATGTGCGCGAGCAATCCGAGTGGGCGGATGGCCATATCGGTAAAGCCAAGCATATCCCGCTGGGTCAGTTGAAAACGCGCCTGACTGAACTGGAGAAATACAAGGCCAAGCCCATTGTCGTTGTTTGTCGCAGCGGCAACCGTTCCGGCAGTGCCTGCGGCACGATGAAAAAGGCTGGATTCGAAAAGATGTACAACCTCGCCGGCGGCATGATGGCCTGGGAACAGGCCGGCTTGCCGCGCGAACGCAAATAAGGAAACGTCATGCCCCCTGTCAAGATGTACTGCACTGCTGTTTGTCCCTACTGCTCCATGGCCGAGCGTCTGCTGATCAAGAAGGGCGTTATCCAGATCGAAAAGATTCGTGTCGATCTCGACCCTGCTTTGATGCAGAAAATGATGCAGATCACCGGTCGTCGAACCGTGCCGCAAATTTATATTGGCGAGCGCCACGTGGGTGGTTTCGATGATCTGTCGGCACTCGATGCCGGTGGTGAACTGGAGCCGTTGCTGGCGGCTTGATGCCGCTGTTTCGCAATTTTCCGCGTCCTTCCGCACTTTTTTCGTTCTCCTGGCGGAGAACGGAAGTCTTGATTTTTGGCCGACGAGCCGCCATCTGGTTCCCACAAGATACTTTCTGGGGTTCATCATGGAACTGGTTTGTCCTCACTGCGGCGCGGTCAATCGCGTTCCCGCCGAACGTCTGCAACAGCAGCCCAAATGCGGCAAGTGCGGCGCTGAAGTGCTGCCCGCGCACCCGATCGACTTGACCGCGGCAAACTTCGACAAATTCATCGCACGCAACGAGTTGCCGGTGCTGGTGGATTTCTGGGCGCCTTGGTGCGGCCCCTGCAAGCAATTTGCGCCGACCTACAGCCAGATGGCCGGGCAGTACGTCGGCCGCGTCCGATTTGCCAAGGTCAATACGGAAGCCGAACAACAATTGGCCGGACGCTACTCGATTCGCAGCATTCCCACGTTAGCCCTGTTCAAGCAGGGTCAGGAAGTGGATCGGGTTGCCGGCGCATTGCCGGCGCAACAACTACAAGCCTGGCTGGCTCGGGCAGGCTGACCTGATCGTCTGACCCAATCGTCTGACCGGGGGCGGCAAAATCGAGCCGGATAAACCCCGGCAGGAAGCGGGTTTCCGACAAGCGCATTGGCTATAATGCCGCACCTTTTTACTCACCGGACTCTGAAATGACCGATCAACAACCGCAGCAGCCAGCCGTACCCAGCTTCAATATCGAAAAAATCTACATCAAGGATCTGTCTGTTGAAGTGCCGAACGCGCCGGCCATTTTTCTTGAGCGCGACGCACCCCAGATCGATATGCAGTTGAATACCCAGAGCGCCCCGGTGGATACGGAGAATGGCATTTATCAGACCATCCTGACGTTGACCATCAATGCCAAGATCAATGACAAGGCGGCATTCCTGGTTGAGTTGCAACAAGCGGGCATCTTCCGCATTCAGAATCTGCCACAAGAAGCGATGGAGCCGGCGCTGTCGATTGGCTGCCCGAACATTCTCTTCCCCTACGCCCGTGAAGCGGTATCCGATGCGGTACTGAAAGCCGGCTTCCCGCCGCTGATGTTGCAACCGGTCAATTTCGAAGTGCTCTACATGCAACAACAACAAGCCCAGCAGGCTTCTGGTCAGCTCAACTGATCGACGCTTCATGGCGCCGCAACGCGCAGCCATGGTTCGTTTTCCATGCGTATTTCGATACTAGGCGCTGGCGCCTGGGGCACTGCGCTGGCAATACGTCTGGCCGCGCATGCCTCGGTCATTTTGTGGACACGCTCGGCCGAGCATGCGGAAAGCATGCAGCAAGAGCGGGAAAACCGGCGCTATTTCCCTGGTCACATCCTGCCTGCCAGTATTTGCATTGATGCTGACCTGGACGCTGTACTGATTGGCGCGGATATTCTGATTGCCTCAGTGCCGAGTAATGCGTTTCGATCTCTGGCAACCGCTTTGCGTGCATCGGCCACCGATGTTCCGCTGGTCTGGTTGTGCAAGGGACTGGAGACCGGGAGCCAGAAACTGCCGCATGCGGTGTTGGACGAAGCGTGGCCGGCGCATCCGCCGGCTGCTGTCCTGTCCGGCCCCAGCTTTGCCCACGAAGTCGCCAGTGGTTTACCCGCGGCGTTGACCGTGGCGAGCCAGGACGCCGATTTTGCCCGCCAAGTAGCGCGCGAACTGCACGATTCAAAAATGCGCCTGTATGCCAGCAATGATGTCATCGGCGTCGAGCTGGGTGGTGCGGTGAAGAACGTCATTGCGATCGCGGCGGGGATTTCCGATGGACTTGGCTTTGGCTACAACGCCCGCGCCGCTTTGCTGACGCGCGGTTTGGCCGAACTGACACGCTTGGGCCTGAAACTGGGTGGTCGACCGGAAACCTTCATGGGCTTGTCCGGCATGGGTGATCTGATTCTGACCTGTACCGGTGATTTGTCCCGCAATCGACAACTGGGCCTGCGTCTGGCAGCGGGTGAAAGCCTGGAAGGGGCGCTGCGTGAGTTGGGCCACGTCGCCGAAGGCGCCACGACTGCGCTCGAAGTGGCGCGCTTGGCGCGGGAATTGGGTATTGATATGCCGATTACCGAGGCGGTGGCGCAGATACTGAATCAGGAAACACCGCCGCGAGAAGCGGTGGCGGCGCTGTTGGCGCGTGATTTGAAGGATGAGAGCGATTAAATCGCCAGCTGCGGCTGAGGCGTTGAATCGTTTTGTTAAGTGTTTTGTTAAGTGTTTTGTTATTTCGTAGCTGGTTGCGTCAGAAATTCGCTTCGTCATCCTGAATCTGATTCAGATTGCGGGAAACAATTTGACGATCTTCCAAGATGTGACGCATCGACTTCATGCGTCCAAAGCAGGCCGGGCCGACATGTTGGCCCTCTTCCGTGGTGATCCAGCCAGATTTCTCGGCTTCATCGTCAGTGCTGTCAAACCAGTTGCGGCCATCCGTCAGGCGTCGACCGATTCGCGAGTCGCGCCCCATCACACGCCGCATCTCGATATAGCAGATGGCCAAGGGATTGCAGATGTCGCAGAAGATGAAGCTGCGTCGCGCCATATCGACTGTCCAATTGGAAGATGGGCGGATGGATAACTTTAGGCCTTGCCGCATCCAAGCCTTTTTCCGCCTGCGCGGACGCTTCAGCGGTGATCTTCAGGACTCGCCTTGATGCGGGAAGCGGATGCGGAACAAGGAGCCGCCTTCCTGTCCATCGTCGATTTCGACCTGGGCGCCATGCCGCATGACGACTTCCTGCACGATCGCCAGGCCGAGACCGCTACCGGGTTGGTTGTTACCGGGGATGCGATGAAAGCGTTCGAATACCCGTTCTCGCTGGTCAAGCGGTATGCCGGGTCCGTTGTCCTCCACCTCCAGCCAGGTACTCATGTGGTCGACTGAGCCGTAGCCGACGCGGACGGTGATCTTGCCACCGCTCGGCGTGTAGCGAATTGCGTTGTCGATCAGGTTGTCGATCAGGTCGCGCAAGCTGGCTTCGTCGCCCTTGACCGGGCATGGCAATTCGGCTGCCTCGAAGCCGATGTCGATGTTTTTTTGCAACGCATCGGGCGCCCAGTGGGCGGCGATTGCTTGCGAAACCCGGTTCAGATCATGAATTTCCATCATCGCGCTTTGGCGCGCTTCCGGCTCGTTGCGCGCCAGGGTCAGCAACTGGGTGACCAGATGACTGCAGCGCTGCGCGCTGACGCAGATTCGCTCAAGCGCGTCACGCACCGGCTCGGAGACCTGTTCTCGCTTGGCCAGTTCGGCTTGTGCCTTGAGACCGGCGAATGGGGTGCGCAATTGATGCGCGGCATCGGCGATGAAGCGACGTTGCGTGTCCATCATGGCTTGCAAGCGGGCGATGAGCGCATTCACTTCCTGAATCAGCGGCCGGACTTCGCCTGGTGCGCGGGTTTCGTCGAGTGGGCGTAAATCGTTGCGCGGTCGTGCCGCGACCGCGCGACGCAAACGTTCCAATGGTTCAAAGCCGCGCTTGAGGCCGATCCACACCGCGACTCCGGCAATGACGATGAAGATGAGCTGCGGAATGACGATGTTGCCGAGAATGCTGCGCCCCAGAATCAGACGCGCCTGCACCGGTTCAGCGGCTTGAACCAGCATCGCCGTGCCGTTTGGCCGGATCACCGGCAGTGTTACCAGGCGGAGTTTTTCACCCTTGAACTGGGTGTCGCGTAGTTGCGGTTGCGTCTGGTTGAAATCCACCGGTCGCGGTGAGGGCAGCAAACCGTTCGAGGCCAGCTTGCGGCCGCTGGCATCGTGGACGGAATAACGAAAAGCGCGCGCATCCTCGGAAAAAATTGGCGTCACGCTATTCGCGGAGGCATTTTCAAGATTCATGACATACCGGCTGGCGAGTAACTTGGCGCGCTCAAGCAGCACCAGGTCATACGGTTTGTTCGCCAGGCTGACCGCCGCCATGTAGCCGGTCACTGTCGAAAACAGCAGCAACAGGAAGAGTGGCGTGAACAGCCAGTTGACCAGTTGATGGCGGAGAGAAAGGGTGTCGTCTTGCATTGGGCTAGGAAGGTGGCTGCGGCAAAGAGGGGTGGCAAAGAGGGGGGCAAGGAGTCTTTTCCCCTGCTTGTTTATCGCCTGACCCAGGACAGAATGTAGGCGGTAATCGCCGCTACGTCGTTCAGATCAAGCCAGTCAGGCGCTGGCAGACCGGGCTTGCCGGCGGGTGGCGATTGATCCGCCGCCAGCGCGATGAATTGATCATCTTCGGGAAACAACCACGGCCGTGCGTTGGCCGCGCGCCAGACTTCCAGTTTGGTCAGGTTGGCATGTTTGTAGCCTTCCACCAACACCAGGTCACATGCCGACAGCCGAGCCAGATGGTCTGCCAGTGTGGGTTCCGGTGTGCCGCGCAATTCGCCGACCAGCATCCAGCGATAGGGCGAGGTCAGCAAGGTTTCGTGCGCGCCAGCCTGGCGGTGTCGCCAGGAATCCTTGCCAGCCAGGTCGACTTCGATATCGTGATGGCTCTGCTTGATGACCGAAACTTTGAGTCCGGCGCCATTCAGCAGCGGCAGCAGTTTCTCGATCAAGGTGGTTTTGCCGCTGCCGCTATAGCCGGCGATGCCTAAGGTTTTCATGGATTGATATTGAACGGGATTTTCCGGGGCAGGGCATGATCGAAGTCAAGGCATTCGAGGCAAGACTTGATCAGGATCAAACCTGTCGCTTTCCAGGGCTTGGAAGGCAAGACTATATTCTGTCGTTCCCAAGGTGAATTAAAACATCATGAATAACCTGATTGATCGTTTCGGTCGCCGAATCGAATACCTCCGCCTCTCCGTCACCGATCGTTGCGATCTGCGTTGCGCTTATTGCATTCCGGAAGGCTTCAAAGGGTTCGAGGAACCAGACCACTGGTTGACCTTCGACGAGATCGAACGGCTGCTTGGTTTGTTCGCCAGCCTGGGTATGAAACGGGTTCGATTGACCGGGGGTGAGCCGCTGCTGCGGCGCAATGTCGTCGGCTTGGTGGAACGAATCGCTGGGCTGACAGGCATCGAAGACATTTCGCTTTCCACCAATGCCACCCAATTGGCTGGCATGGCGCATGACCTGAAGCGCGCTGGGGTGTCTCGACTCAATGTCAGTCTCGATTCGCTGCGCCCGGAAACGGTGGAAAAGATCAACGGCCGTCCGGCACTGGACAAAATCCTGGCTGGGCTTGAAGGCGCACGTGCGGCTGGTTTTGCGCCGATCAAGGTGAATATGGTGGTGATGCGTGAGAATGCCGATGAGGTGGATGATGTGGTCGCCTACTGCATGCAACGCGGCTTTGTGCTGCGTCTGATCGAGTTGATGCCGATGGGTGATACCGCACGCAAGATGGGCTATATCGATCTGCAACCGATCAAGGCGCGGCTGCAACAGCGCTTTGGCCTGATCGATACGGTGATTTCCGGCGGCGGGCCGGCACGTTACCTGGGCAGCGCAGATGGCAAATTCAACGTCGGTTTCATCACGCCGATCTCGCAGCATTTCTGTGCCACCTGTAATCGGGTGCGGATGACCGTGGATGGGGTTCTGCATCTCTGTCTTGGTCAGGAGGACCGCGTCGATTTCCGCGCCATGATGCGGGCTGGCGCCAGCGATGCCGATCTCGTCGAAGCAATTCGCACGGCTATCGACATGAAACCGGAACGCCATGAATTCATCGAAGCGCCGCAAAAACTGGTGCGTTTCATGAGCATGACCGGCGGCTGACGCCAACTCTATCCTGCCCAAGCTCTCCGGCCAGCCTAAGCCTCTGGGTTTGGTATGCGGGTATGACTGCACATTGGCCTCTGTTGCTTTGCAGCACTAATGGGCCAATAACCTCACCTTATAACTGAATTCAAAAAATTGACTGTGCACACTCCGGCTGCGCGCATACGCTACTGCCCGCTTTGGTTTTTCTGTACCAACCACCTATCCCTTCCAAGGGTTTGATTTTAAGAGGTTTTTTATGCGATTGATTCTTCTCGGCGGCCCCGGTGCGGGCAAAGGTACTCAGGCTAACTACATCAAGGAACGCTACGGCATTCCGCAAATCTCCACCGGCGACATGCTGCGTGCTGCCGTCAAGGCTGGCACCGAAATGGGCTTGGCCGCAAAGAAGATCATGGACGCGGGCGGTTTGGTGTCCGACGAAATCATCATTGGTCTGGTGAAAGACCGCATCCTGGAAGCCGATTGCGCCAAGGGTTTCCTGTTCGACGGCTTCCCCCGCACCATTCCTCAGGCTGACGCGATGAAGGCCGCCGGCGTGCCGATCGATGCCGTGGTCGAGATCGACGTGCCGGATGCGGAAATCGTCAAGCGCATGTCCGGCCGTCGCGTGCACGTGGCTTCCGGTCGCACCTATCACGTCGTGTTCAATCCGCCCAAGGTCGACATGAAGGATGACGCCACCGGCGAAGATCTGATCCAGCGCGATGACGACAAGGAAGAAACCGTCAAGAAGCGTCTCGACATCTATCACGCTCAGACCGAGCCGCTGGTCAAGTACTACTCCGATTGGGGCAATTCCGGTGTCGCCGGCGCGCCCCAGTACTTCAAAGTGTCCGGCGTCGGTGCCGTCGACGGCATCCGTGATGCTTGCTTCGCCGCCCTCGATTCGGTGAAGAAGTAAAGCAAGCATGAGTATTCCCGGTTTCTCCACCTCTGATCTCGCTCTGGTTCGGGTGACTTTGAAGGAGCGGTTCGGTTTTGATGTGGAAGTGCAGGAGGCGGAGACGGAAGTGCGTCTTTCCCCCGGCGACCGGGAACTTGCGAAGTGCCCTGCTGTTTTCTGGCAGGTCGAGAAATGTTCTTTCGTGGTAGCGAAGACCGGGCCGGCAGGTTATCGGGCGATGTTCTTCTATTCCATCAAAGACCGTTTCGGCACCAGCAAGGAAGAGTACGACAACCTGGGCGACTGCCTGATCACCCTGCTCAAAGTGCAGGAAGAGGAACATGCGCGTCGCCAACAGGAAAGTGGTATCCGTTAAGAATGCTTTAGGGTGCGCCCGTTGGCGCACCATCGACGCGGTGCGTTTGACGCACCCAACGAATCTGGAGAGAACATGACCATCAAGAACGCCTTTTATGCGCAATCCGGCGGTGTCACCGCCGTCATCAATGCTTCCGCCTGTGGCGTCATCGAAACCGCCCGCAAGCACGCCGACCAAATCGGCACCGTTTATGCCGGCCGCAACGGCATCATCGGCGCGTTGACCGAAGATCTGATCGACACCAGCAAGGAATCCGACGCCGACATCGCCGCGCTGCGTTCCACCCCGTCCGGCGCGTTTGGTTCCTGCCGCTTCAAGATGAAGAGTCTGGAAGCCAACAAGCGCGAATACGAACGTTTGATTGCTGTCTTCAAAGCCCACAACATCGGCTACTTCTTCTACAACGGCGGCGGCGATTCGGCCGACACCTGCTTCAAGGTTTCCCAGCTTTCCGAAGCCATGGGTTATCCGATCCAGGCCATCCACGTTCCCAAGACCGTCGATAACGATCTGCCGATCACCGATTGCTGCCCCGGTTTCGGCTCGGTCGCCAAGTACATCGCCGTATCAACACTGGAAGCTTCTTTCGACGTCAAGTCGATGTGCAAAACCTCGACCAAGATTTTCGTGGTTGAAGTGATGGGTCGCCACGCCGGCTGGATTGCCGCTGCGGGTGGTCTGGTTGCCGATCAGGGCATCCCGGTCGTCATCTTGTTCCCGGAAATCGAGTTCGAACAGGCCAAGTTCCTGGCCAACGTCGATGCCAAGGTGAAAGAGCACGGCTTCTGCACCATCGTGGTGTCGGAAGGCTGCCACTATCCGGACGGCAAGTTCCTCGCCGAGCAGGGCACGCGTGACGCCTTCGGCCACGCCCAATTGGGTGGCGCCGCACCGGTGGTCGCCAACATGATCAAGGAAGCGCTCGGCTACAAGTTCCATTGGGCCGTCGCCGACTACCTGCAACGCGCAGCGCGTCACATCGCTTCCAAGACCGACGTCGAACAGGCTTATGCGCTGGGCGAAGCCGCGGTGAACTTGGCGCTGGAAGGACGGAATTCGGTGATGCCGACCGTCGTCCGCTTGCAGGACATCCCCTACAAGTGGGAGATCGGCGCGGCTGAGCTGAAGGATGTCGCCAACGTGGAGAAATTCATGCCGCGTGATTTCATCAGTGAAGATGGCTACGGCATTACCGACAAGTGCCGTAACTACCTTACCGGTTTGATCCAGGGCGAAGACTACCCGGTGTTTGAAAACGGCCTGCCGAAGTACGTCACGATGAAGAATGTGGCGGTGGAAAAGAAACTGCCTGAATTCAAGTTGTAATATTTCTTAACGGAAATCAAGGGCGCGGATTGTAAAACCCGCGCCCTTGTTCATTATCACGGCTTTGAAATGGTTCTTACATGACACTCGACCGCGCTCGCCAACTTCTCAAGGTTCAAGCCGATTTCGGTGGCTTCTACAACGCCAACTCGGCCAAGCTGATTCTTTCCGAAGTGCAGCGTGAACACGGCCAGATGGCGGTGGATCGCCTGGTCATCGACATGCACCTGGACACCATTTTCGGTTTTGAAACAGGAACCCGGTTCGAAGGCGGCTTGGCGCTGGGAAAAGAGATGTAATTGCAGTGTTCCCCCGCTTGCATGGGAATAAGGTAAAAACCGGGACCAGTAGCAAACCACGTTTAAACGTCAATCGGGCAGTCTGGGGAGAACTGGCCGATGTACGTTTACCTGCCTGGGAGTGATCGGCAACGCTAGCCGCTGATGCGGTAGAGCCAAGCCGTCAACTCTAAATTGTTGGTTGTCATTCGAGGAGATGAAGCGATGAATGAAGGTTTGATGTTTGCGCTCGTAGCCGCAGTGCTCGCACTGCTCTACGGGATGATTTCGATTAAATGGATAGTGGGTTTGCCAACCGGCAGTGAACGAATGCGGGAAATTGCCGCCGCCGTGCAGGAGGGCGCTCAAGCCTATTTGAATCGGCAATACACCACCATCGGCATCGTTGGCGCGATTCTACTGGTCGCCATTTACGCCTTTTTGGGCATGCAGACCGCGATTGGCTTCGCTCTCGGCGCCATCCTCTCCGGCCTTACTGGCTACATCGGCATGCACGTTTCGGTGCGCGCCAATATTCGCACCGCCGAAGCGGCCAATCATGGTCTCAACGCTGCGCTCAACGTGGCGTTCAAGGGCGGCGCCATCACCGGCATGCTGGTGGTTGGACTCGGTCTGCTCGGCGTCGCCGGTTATTACGCCGTGCTCACCCTGATGTTCGACGCCAGCGCCGCCGAAGCCACCCATGCCTTGGTTGGACTGGCTTTCGGCAGTTCGCTGATCTCCATTTTCGCCCGACTCGGTGGTGGCATCTTCACCAAAGGCGCTGACGTTGGCGCCGACCTGGTCGGCAAAGTCGAAGCCGGCATTCCGGAAGACGACCCGCGCAACCCGGCGGTGATCGCCGACAACGTCGGCGACAACGTCGGCGACTGTGCCGGCATGGCCGCTGACTTGTTTGAGACCTATGCGGTGACCATCATCGCCACCATGCTGCTCGGTGGCCTGCTGATCACCGACTCCCCCAATGCGGTCATCTATCCGCTGGTGCTGGGCGGTTTTGCAATCATCGCGTCGATCGTCGGTACTTTCTTCGTCAAGGCGCGTGAAGGCGGCAAGATCATGAACGCGCTGTATCGCGGCCTGATCGTTTCTGGTGGCCTCGCCGCAGTGGCTTTCTATCCGCTCACCACCTGGATGCTGGGTGATGGCGTGATGATCGAAGGCGCACTGGTCTCTTCGCTGCATCTGTATTACTCGACGCTGATTGGTTTGGCGCTCACCGCCGCCATGGTGGTCATCACCGAGTACTACACCGCGACCGAATACGCGCCGGTGCGCCACATCGCGGCCGCTTCCGCCACCGGTCACGGCACCAACGTGATCGCGGGTCTCGGTGTGTCGATGAAGTCCACTGCCGCGCCGGTCCTGGTTGTCTGTGCCGCTATCTGGGGCGCACATGATCTGGCGGGCCTCTACGGTATCGCCATTGCCGCCACCTCGATGCTGTCGATGGCCGGCATCATCGTCGCCCTCGACGCCTACGGCCCGATTACCGACAACGCCGGCGGCATTGCCGAAATGGCCGGTCTCGACGAGAAAATCCGCAATATCACCGACCCGCTCGACGCCGTCGGCAATACCACCAAGGCAGTGACCAAGGGCTACGCGATTGGCTCCGCCGGTCTCGCCTCGCTGGTTCTGTTCGCCGACTACACGCACGCATTGGCCGCCGGCGGCCAGACGCTGACCTTCGACCTGTCCAACCACATGGTCATCATCGGCTTGTTCATCGGCGGCATGGTGCCCTACCTGTTCGGGGCGATGGGCATGGAAGCCGTCGGTCGCGCCGCCGGTTCTGTCGTGGTTGAAGTGCGTCGCCAGTTCAAGGAAATCCCGGGCATTCTGGAAGGTACCGCCAAGCCGGAATATGGCACCTGCGTCGATATGCTGACCAAGGCTGCGATCAAGGAAATGGTGGTTCCCTCACTGTTGCCGGTTGCGGTGCCTGTGCTGGTCGGCCTGATCCTCGGCCCGCAAGCGTTGGGTGGTGTATTGGTCGGCGCCATCATCACCGGCATTTTCGTTGCCATCTCGATGACCACCGGCGGTGGCGCTTGGGATAACGCCAAGAAGTACATTGAAGAAGGCACCCACGGCGGCAAGGGCAGCATGGCCCACAAAGCGGCGGTCACCGGCGACACCGTCGGCGATCCCTACAAGGACACCGCTGGCCCGGCGATCAATCCGCTGATCAAAATCATCAATATCGTGGCGCTGTTGATCGTGCCGCTGATGGTCTGATATTCAGCCTGCGCAGCAACTAAAACGGGCCGGCTTTGCCGGCCCGTTTTGTTTCAGGCTTGTTCGTGGTTTGTTTGCGGCGTGTTCGTCGTATCGGCGCCGTTACACGCCAAGCACGTGGGCGACGCGCAGCAGGCCGGGTTCGAACATGGTGCGACATTCCCAGGCTTCAGCGATGGGGCGGAGCAGCATGTTCTGCCCGCTGACGCCGACCATCTTGCCCGATTCACCTTCCAGCAACGCTTCAACCGCGCGCAAACCCATGCGGCTGGCGAGGACGCGGTCAAACGCAGTGGGCGCGCCGCCACGTTGTAGGTGACCGATGACCGTGACGCGGTTGTCCTTGAACTCCGATTGCGCCGCCACCTTTTCCGCCACTGCCGCCGCGCCACCGGATTCATGTCCTTCGGCAACAATGATGATGGAGGACTTCTTGCCGCGTGAATGGCCTTCCCGCAGACGCTCGATCAGGCTGTCGATGCCGTTCTTCGATTCCGGCACCAGGATGTCTTCTGCGCCGCCGGCGATGCCGCAGATCATGGCGACGTAACCACTGCTTCGCCCCATGACTTCAATGAAGAAAATGCGGTCATGCGAAGCCGCTGTGTCGCGGATGCGGTCAATGGCGTCCATGGCGGTGTTGATCGCGGTATCGAAACCGATGGTGTAATCGGTGCCGCCAATGTCGTTGTCGATGGTGCCCGGCAGGCCGATGCAGTGGATGCCGAACTCCTTGTGCAGCTTTTCCGCGCCGTGGTACGAGCCGTCGCCGCCAATCACGACCAGACCATCGATACCCAGCTTGGCCAATTGCGCCGCGCCTTTGTCACGTCCCGGCTTTTCCATGAATTCGAGGCAGCGTGCGGTATGCAGAATCGTGCCGCCACGACCGACGATGCCGCTGACATCGCGCGGGCCGATAGGGTGGATCGCACCTTCGATCATGCCCTTGTAACCGCGCTCGATACCGAATACTTCGAGTCCGTGATACACCGCGCTGCGAACGACCGCCCGTACCGCCGCATTCATACCTGGGGCATCGCCCCCACTGGTCATTACACCGATCCGCTTCATGCTTGGGTTCCTTTGCCATTGGCTAACGTCACGTTGCCGCCGAGCGTGTTAGATGACATTAAATAAAACGGGGCCGGGCAATGCAGCAGGAATTTCCTGCTGCATTGCCCGGCCCAATCAAACACTTCAACTTGAGGTGCGTTAAATCTGCTGCGGGTCAGTCTTTGCCGTCATCGACGGAGTGGCCCAGACTTTCGGCAATCTTCCTGAGCACATCGCGTTGAGCCTTGAGCCTGTCGCGCAACGCTTTGCGATCGGTATCGGCAATCTCCAAACCCAGTTCGGAGTTGTAGTCATTGATGACTTCGAGAAGGACTTCCTTTTCCTCCAAGGTCAGGTCGCAATGCAGCATGTGAGTTCCTTTTCCGTTCGGGTTGATGAAAAACGACATTTCGACGACGTTTCGACGACGTTTCGATTATCGCTGACAAATCGTCAGTTTGAGTATCACGGTTATCTCACCAGCAGAGGCGCTCGACGTGGATGCTCTGGCTCAGACAAACAAAGGCGCCAGTACCAGAGCAACGACGGACATCAGCTTGATCAGGATATTCATCGCCGGCCCGGAGGTGTCCTTGAACGGGTCGCCGACGGTGTCGCCCACCACCGCTGCCTTGTGTGGGTCGGAGCCCTTGGCAAATCCTTCCAGCTTGCCTGCCTCGATATACTTCTTGGCGTTATCCCAAGCGCCGCCGGCATTCGCCATCATGATTGCCAGCGAGACGCCGACGATGGTGGCACCTGCCAGCGCGCCACCAAGCGCTGCCGGGCCCAAGGTGAAACCGATCAGCGGCGGCACGGTCAGGGCCACCATGGCCGGCGCGATCATGTGCTTCTGCGCCGCGAAGGTGGCGATCGAGACGCAACGTTTGTAATCGGCTTTGACGTCGGCTTTACCTTCCAGCAAGCCGGGAATCTCGCGGAACTGGCGGCGCACTTCTTCCACCATCGCGAATGCGGCCTGACCAACCGCGGTCATCGTCTGGGAGGCGACCAGGAACGGCACCAGACCACCGATGAAGGAGCCGATGACGACCTTGATGTCAAGCAGATTGAGGTCCATCGGCGGCATTCCCTGCGTTGCCAGCTTGGCGTTGATGGTGCTGGTGAAGGCGGCATAAAGTGCCAGTGAGGTGAGTGCTGCCGAGCCGATGGCGAAGCCCTTGCCCATGGCGGCGGTGGTATTGCCGAGGGAGTCGAGCGTATCGGTGATCTTGCGTACTTCCGGCCCGGCACCGGACATTTCCGCGATGCCACCGGCGTTGTCTGCGATCGGACCATAGGCGTCCACACTCATCACCAAGCCGATCGTGCCCAACATGCCCACCGCCGCCATCGCGATGCCATACAGCCCCATACCTTCCGGCATGAAGCTGGTGGCAGCCCCCATCGAAGCGCAGATCAACAGCACCGGTGCGATGGTCGACTCCATGCCCACCGCGAGGCCCTTGATCAGCACCGTGGCGGGGCCGGTCTTGGCATTTTCCGCGATATCGCGCACCGGCTTCGCCGAGGTGTAGTACTCGGTCACCAGACCGATGGCGATGCCGCCGACAGTACCCGAGGCCACCGCCCAGAAAACACCGCTGTCCAGACCCAGCATGCCGCAGAGCAGGTAACTGGAGACCAGGAACAGACCGGCGGCGACGAAGCTGGAGTAACGCAGCGCGGCGGCCGGGTTCATCTTTTCGAATACCTTGATCGAGGCGATGCCGAGCATTGAAGCCATCAAGCCACCAACCACCGCCAGCAACGGGAACAGCATAGCTTGCTGCTTGATGGCTTCCGGGAAAGCGATAGCCAGGATGATCGCGGAAATGATCGCGCCGACGTAGGACTCGAACAGGTCGGCGCCCATGCCGGCGACATCGCCGACGTTGTCGCCTACGTTATCCGCGATCACTGCTGGATTGCGTGGATCATCTTCCGGAATGCCGGCTTCCACCTTGCCGACCAAGTCGGCGCCAACGTCGGCGCTCTTGGTGAAGATGCCGCCACCGACGCGGGCGAACAGCGCGATGGAGGACGCACCCATGGAGAAACCGGAGATGTAGTTGGCATCGACGTTGGCCCAGAGCATGAACAGCACGCCGACCCCGAGCACGCCCAGGCTGGCCACCGACAGGCCCATCACCGAACCGCCAAAGAAGGCGATCACCAGCGCCTTGTCCTGACCGTGGCTGCGCGCCGCTTCGGTGGTCCGCACGTTGGCCTGCACGGCTGCGTTCATGCCGAACCAGCCGGCTAGCATCGAGCTGGCGCCGCCGAAGACATACGCGGCGGCGGTCTGCCAGTTGATGAAGAAACCGAGGATTAACACCAAAGCGGTCATGAAGATAGCGATGATCTTGTATTCAGACACCAGGAAGGTCATCGCCCCTTCATGGATGGCGGCGGCGATTTCGCGCATCTTGTCGTTGCCCATTGGCTGTTTGACCAGATAGCCATAAATGAAAAAGGCCACGATCAGACCCGTCACCCCGATGCCGGGAGCCCACATTACCAACTGTTCCATTTTTGTCTCAATTTCGGTTGTGTTGTTGGGGAGATAGAGCGCTTCACGTCTGCCGCAAAGGCGAAACAGGACAGGCCTCTACCAGAGAAGTGATACCGCACATAGGGCTATTACAACAAGCCTAATCTTATTAGTACTCGCTTATTTGGCAAGCAGAGAATCAGGTCAATGATGCCGCAACAGGAGATCACTTCAACAACACAGTAGCGAGGCAATTCAAGCCACATGCCAGCCAGTGCTTACCCCCTGCATGCCTGCATTGATAGAATGGAGGACAAATCAAATGTCCTTTTTTTTCAAGTATTTACATTAGGAGCCAGAATGAAACTCAAACTTGTCACGCTTGCGATCGCTTTCGCCGCAGCGCCGGCCTATGCCGCCATGGGCACCACGGATATCCCCACCTTCGCTGGCCAGGCCGCCGCGCAAGCTGCCGCCAAAACCGCAACGCCAACAACGCCGGAAGAGTGGCTGGCGCGGATGACCGATTTCTCGCGCAACCTGTCCGCGTTCAAGGATCCGAAGAGCTTCGTACCCTGGGCCAACGCCATTTCCGAACCCGGTTTCTACATTGCCATGGCCAACGGCATGATGGATCCGGGCGGCTGGCTGAACATGATGAACACCGCTGCGCATCCGGATGCCGTGCGTAATCTGCTCGCTTTTGCTGATCCCGCCATCTACCTGAAGTGGACTGCCGCCGGTCTTGATCCCAATTTTCTGACCGCCTTGCTGACCCAGCTTTCCGATCCGGGGAAACTGATGCGTTGGGGCATGGCGCCGCTGGATCCCAAGCTGTGGGGAGTTCTCGGCAACACGTTGAATCCTAATACTTATATTCGCTGGCCGATGGCGGCACTGGATCCGCGGGCATGGAATCTGATGGGTACGGTCGCGAATCCAGCGCTGTATACCGGCATGCTGGGCACAGTGATCAACCCGAACATCTATGGCCAGGGCGCCAATAGCTGGCTGACCTGGGCGCCGCCGCCGAGCGTGCAGGGCGCGGGCAGCTTTGCGATGTGGGATCCGATTGCCATGCTGGGCAATCTGTCCGGCTGGATTCCCGGTCTGAACCCATTGTCTTTACCGGCATTGCCTTCATTGCCGACTTTACCAACCCTGCCGACATTCGCCGCGCCGACCCAGGCCACACCGATGATGTCCGCACCGATGTCTCAGGTCCCGGTTGCCCCGCAAGTCGAAGCAGCGCCGCAGGCCGAAATTGTTGCCAAGGTCGCCGAAGCCCCCGCAGCCGTCCCGACCCAGGTCGAGGCGCGGAAGGTTGCAGAAGTTTCCAAGGTGGAAGAAGCCAAAGTCAAAGAAGCCAAAGCCGGGGTAGTGCAAGCCGTTGAAGTGAAAGCGCCTGAAGCACCCAAACCGGTTGAAGCAGCGGCTCCCAAAGTTGCCACTGCTCCCGCCCCGGTCGCGCCTGCGGTTGCCGTTGCTGCCGTTTCCCCCGTCCAGGCTGTTGCACCGGCAGCCGCGGCGGTGATGAGCAAAGTGATTTTGGCTGGCGATGCGCTGTTCCAGTCCGGCAAATCCGGCATTCGAGATTTGTCGAAAGAAGGCAGATCGCGCCTGGATGAGGTGATCGGAAAGCTCAAATTGCTGGGCGATATCGAGCAGATCAGAGTCATTGGCCATGCCGATCCGACCGGTAATGCCGCTTCCAACCGCAAGCTGTCGGAAGCCCGCGCCAGATCGGTCAAGTCTTATCTGATCGCCAAGGGCGTCAAGCCGACGGTGATCATCAGCAGCGGCATGGGGGATACCCAACCTATAGTCCAATGCGATAAATCTCTGGTCAAGCAGGCGTTGAAAGACTGCCACGCACCGAATCGTCGCGTCGAAATCGAGATCGCGGCGAAGGCCAAGTAAGCCAATCCCGTTTCATCCGCTGGTAAAAAAGCCGCCCCTTTGGGCGGCTTTTTTTGTCTGGTGTGCCTGTAAGGGCAGACTCAGGCGGGTAACGGCTGACCCGTTGAGAAATCCGTCAACAGTGATTTTGGGGTTGATTTTGGGTTGAGAAAGAACAACCTCCTTTAAGCAGGTGAATAAGGTGCAGTTCAAATTTCACCTGCCCTGCAAAAGGGAGAGTAAAAATGCCAAAAAAATAATATGCAGGCGTCTGTTGAGTCTCGTCTGGTGAGCCACTTGGTGTGGACAATAGTGCTCCAAATCAATAGGGAACGTCATGCAACACTTCTCCAAATTATCCAAGGCTACACACGCTATCTGGGCGAAGAGCGGTGAAACATGTGGCCATGGACTGCTTGCGCACATGTTTGATGTCGCTTCGGTTGCGGAAGCCATCCTACGGCGAGAGTCAGTTCAAACGCTGAATTGGGTTGCCGCTGCATTCGGACTCTCTGGAGAATATCTGCCTCGTTGGCTTTCGCTGTTCTGTGGCCTGCATGATTTCGGCAAAGCCATACCTGGCTTTCAAATCAAATGGCCCGATGGCCAAAAAGCCGACGAGGCGGCTGGTCTGAAATTTCGGTCAGCTTCTTTGAATGCCACTCGGCATGACATGGCAAGCGCTTTTTTGCTGCAACGTGCGCTACTTCAGCACTACCCGAATTCACCTTGGATAGTAGCTGTCACACAGGCTTTGGGCGCGCATCATGGATATTTCCCGCGACCGCAGGAAATACGTGAAGGCAAGCCGCTTCAGGAAGACATTGAGTGGGCCAAAGCAAGGGAACAGTTACTTGCAGCGTATCTGCTCACATTGCAGCCGGGCGAACCGCCATTGCAATCAGAGATTTCTCTTCCCGCCGCAGCGTGGTTGGCAGGATTGACCAGCGTGGCGGATTGGATCGGCTCCAATCAAGCATGGTTTCCGCTAGGCGAGCGCGCAGACTCACTTGCGGAACATCACGCCAAAGCTCAAGAGCTGGCGGAGAAGGCTCTGGATGAAATTGGCTGGACAAGTTTTCGACCCCTGCTCGAAGGCAGTGCCGGAACCGATACTTTGATCCGCCGCATTCTGGGAAGCAGCGATATGGCAATCACTGCGCGTCCCCTGCAACACGCTGCGGATCGTTTGCTGAGCAACGCCAGCGGGCCGTGTCTGATGCTGGTCGAAGCCCCAATGGGCGAGGGCAAGACCGAGTTGGCGTTTCTTGCCCATCTGCGTCTTCAGGCTGCAAATGGTCATCGCGGTTTGTATGTCGCACTGCCGACTCAGGCGACGGGCAATGCCATGTTCGATCGTGCGCTGACATTTCTGAACAGCATCGCGCCCGATACTCGGCTGGATATCCAGCTTGCCCACGGCGGTGCCATGCTGGATGAACGCATTCACCAATTGCGCGGTGTGAACGCATCCAAAAGTGAATCCATTTCTTCTTCGGCGTGGTTCTCCCAGCGCAAGCGCCCGTTGCTTTCCCCCTATGGCGTCGGCACCATCGACCAGGCACTGTTCGCCACGCTGCACGTCAAACACCACTTTGTCCGCCTTTGGGGATTGGCGAGCCGCGTTGTGGTATTAGATGAAGTTCACGCCTACGACACCTACACCAGCGGCCTGATCGAAGCTCTACTGCGTTGGCTCAAGGCCATGGATTGCTCTGTCGTTCTGATGAGTGCCACGCTACCGACGAAACGCCGCGACGCCTTCCTGCATGCCTGGGGCGCGGAAAGTGCGCCGGAAATTGACTATCCGCGCGTGCTGGTGGCGAACGAAGGAAATGTTCAGGGCGAACATGTTCTTTGCCGTCCGCTTGCACCCATCACGGTCACCGGCATTTCCGAAACATTGGATGCTCTCGCTGCCTTTGCACTGGAATCACTTGGACACGGTGGCTGTGGCGCGGTCATCGTCAATACGGTGCAGCGGGCGCAAGATTTGTACAGCCAGTTAAAACCCCGGCTTGTCGAAACATACGGCGATGAAATCGAACTGTTGTTGTTTCATGCCCGCTACCCAGCCGACGAACGTAGTACGCGGGAAAAGCAGGTTCTGAACAAATTCGGGCGAGGTGACAACGTGACGCGTCCCGTCCGTGCCCTGCTGATCGCGACTCAGGTTGTTGAACAAAGCCTGGATATTGACTTCGATTTCATGATCTCCGATCTGGCCCCGGTGGATTTGTTGCTGCAACGCGCTGGGCGATTGCACCGGCATGAACGGCAACGTCCTGCGGCGCATGCCGTACCGCGATTGACTGTGGCGGGATTCCAGCGCGAGAACATGCCGGAACTGAAGGAAACCGCCTGGGGCTTCGTCTATGACCCCTATGTGCTTTACCGCACTTGGGATATTGCAGGCAAGGAGCCGGTCTGGCGTTTGCCCGAGGATATTGATCGGCTGGTGCAAGCCGTCTATGCCAACGACCCGCTCGAAGCCGAGGACCGGGAGGAATACCTGAAAACGCTCGATCAAGCTCTGGGCATACATCTCGCACTGGTTCAGGAGCAACGGAAGCACGCAATGAACGTGGCGTTGGATGCAGAAGCCGAGCTTTCGAATGCCTATCTCTCAACACCCCGAGCCAACGAAGAAGGTGAAGGAGATGGGTTGCAAGTGGTTACCCGACTGGGCGAGAACAGCCTTACAGTCGTGCCCGTCTGGGCGAATGAGGAAGGATGGCGTTTGTTACCGGGAGATGTTCCCTTCGACCCGAATGCCGAATTCAGCCATGCACTGGCGCACCGCATTTACCGCCGCCAGCTTCGCTTATCGCGGAAAGATATTGTCAAAGCCCTGCTTGCACAAACCCAACCCAAGGCATTCGAACTTCACCCCTTGCTACGCAACCTGCGGCCGCTTGTATTGACGGACGGCATCGCTGAATTCGAGCGGCTTCGCGTCCGCCTCGACCCTGAACTTGGCATCACATTCGAAAGTACGAAACAAACCACACAAAAGGAGGATGCATGACCGAACACCCCGCCTTCAACCTGCTCGACGAGCCCTGGATACCGGTGCGAACGCAAACCGGCGAAGTGCTTGAAGTCAGCCTTATCGATGCCCTGCTGAAAGCGCGCGACTACGCCGCATTGGCGGAAACCTCACCGCCCAACCTCATTGCGCTCTACCGCCTGTTGCTCGCGGCGCTGCACCGGGCGCTGACCACGCAGCACGGCCCATGGCGCGATGCAGACCGCACCCGCTGGTTTCGCGAAGGACTGCCGGAGGCACCGATTCGAGCCTACCTGGAACACTGGCGGGAACGCTTCTGGCTGTTTCATCCGAAGGAACCATTTATGCAGGTGGCGGTTTTGGCGGAGACGGCAGAAACACGAGATAAACAGAAAACACTGACTCAGATTCAACTTGAGGGTGCAAATGGCAACACGCCTGTGATGTTCGACCATGCACTTGATGAAGCGCCGACCCCTGCTTCATTTGAACAGGTGTGCCGTAACTTACTTGGTTTTCTTCAATTCACTCCGGGGGGCTTGGTCAAAATCTTGCGTGACTCGGACAAAGCCGGTGCGCTCTCCAATACAGCTGCAGTCATGCCTACCGGCAGCAACTTGGCTGAAACATTGCTTTTAGGTTTACACCCCTATGACGGTCGCCGTCTCGATGATCTGCCAGCGTGGGAGCGAGTCGCACCAGCCATCTCCATGTTGCTGGCGGAACCCATCATGGCCAGCGGGCCAAATGATCGCTATACCCGCCTTACCAGGGCGGTGCTACTGGCCCCGGAAATTGACGTGAAGCGTATTCGCCACCTTCGCTTTGCTGCCGGGCTTGCGCTGGATGATGACCCGAACGCGCCCGACCCCATGGCCTGCTACCGAATCAACAAGGAAGGTAAAGCCATCCGTATTTCCTACAGCGCAGGTCGTGCCATCTGGCGCGACTTGCCTTCACTACTGCCCGACCCGAGCAAATCGAAAGACATCCCTGCCGCCATTCTCGGTTGGGCAACAAATCTGTATTCAGCGTTAGGCCAGTGGGATACCTCTGTACAAATACTCAGCGCGGGTCTTGCCAGCGATCAGGCCAAGTTATTGCGTTGGCGGGCGGAACGCATTGAGTTGCCTAAAAGCTTGCTGGAACAAGAAGACGCAGCGGAAATGCTGCGCCAGCAGGTGCGTTTTGCTGAAGAAGTGTTCTCACGAGGTAGAAGCATCTTCACCGATTTAATCGCCCAGACCATGCCGGAGCCCAATCACAAAGACACCAAAGCCCGGGCCAAGGCCATCCTGGCCAACGGCCCCGCCGCTGCCGTGTTCTTCTCCGCTGCCGAACGCGCCCTGCCCAAACTTATGCAGCAGATTGCCGCCGGTGATTTCGATGCAGCACACATAGATTGGAAAACCGACCTGGCCAATGCCGCCAAGCAATCCTGGACCGCAACCCGACGCAGTCTGGGCGATTCTCCTGCCGTACTGCGCGCAGATGCGCGTACTTGGCCGCGTTTTATCAGGCTACTGATTACGCTTGTCCCACCCACGCAAAAACTCGAAACCACACCCGAGGAGGTCGCACCATGAGCGAACACGCTCAGACGTTCATCACCCATTTGACCGGGCTCAAGAATAGGGAGCGCGGTGCATTTGCTCACCTTAAACGTAGTCTCGGCTTTGACCCCGGCGCCTATCCACCGGCCTATCCCTATGTCGAACGTTTCGTCGGCGCGGACAAACATGCCGATGACCCGTATCGCAAAGCTTTGTATCTCACCGCCGGCTTGTTCGCCTTTCACCCCATGCATCAAACAGGCGCCAGCTTCGCCACTGCGCTGGGTAGAGTGGGGCGGTCGAGGGAAAGCGAGAGCATCGAGCAACGTTTCATCGCGCTGCTTGGCGCGGAGGCGGAAAGCCTGCCGACGATGTTGCGGCAATCGATTTCCCTGCTCGCGGCGGAAGGCGTTGGCTGCGACTACGCCGATTTGCTCGACGATCTGGCGCGTTGGTTCGACCGCTGGAAGCCGGAAAAGCTGGATCGAATCCGACAAAACTGGGCGCGAGATTTCTACCGCGCCTATGAGCCGTACACAGCGACAAACAAAGAAGCAGAAACCGCAGCAACCGAAACCGAACTTTGACTGGAGGACACCATGAGCTTGTTTATCGAATTCCACCTGATCCAGAACTTTGCCCCTTCCAACCTCAACCGCGACGACACCGGCGCACCCAAGGATGCCATCTTCGGCGGCCATCGTCGGGCACGGGTCAGCAGTCAGTGTTTCAAACGGGCAATCCGCCTCAGTTCTGCAGAAGCCGCAACGATTCCCCCTGAAAACCAGGGCGTGCGCACCAAGAAGCTGAAGCAACTTCTTGAAACGCGACTAGAACAACTCGGACGCATCGAAGCCAGCGCAAGAATTGAAGCAGCACTAGCGGGCGCAGGGTTGAAGCTCAAGGACGATGGAAAGACCGAATATCTGCTTTTCCTGGGCCAGGGCGAAATCGAAGCGTTTGCGCAATTGATAGACAAGCATTGGGATCAACTCGCCGTTGCTCCCGCGCCGGATGCCAAAAAATCCAAGAAGGAAGCCAAAGCCAGCCTGCCGCCAGAAATTGTCAAAGAGGCCAAGGCTTTGCTGAATGGACAGAAAGCGGTCGATGTGGCGATGTTCGGGCGCATGCTCGCCGATATGCCGGGCGTGAACCAGGATGCCGCCTGCCAGGTCGCCCACGCCATTTCCACTCACAAGGTCGAACGCGAATTCGACTACTTCACCGCCGTTGATGACAAAGGCGATGCCGACGAAACCGGTGCCGGCATGATCGGACAGATCGAATTCAACTCCGCCACCTTCTATCGCTACGCAGTCATCGACGCCGCCAAGTTGGTAAAAAACCTGCAAGACGACAAACAACTGGCGCTGACCGGGATCAACGCATTTGTGCAAGCCATGGCGCGCGCCATACCAACCGGCAAGCAAAACACTTTTGCCGCGCATAATCCGCCCAGCTTCGTAGGTGTGGTGCTGCGTCACGCCAGCCCGTTCAACCTTGCCAATGCGTTCGAGAAACCGGTCTGGCCCAAGGCAGATAAGGAGCTGACCGCGCTGTCGGTCGCGGAACTCGCCAAACATGACGCCCAACTCACTGCCTTTTACGGCGACGGTAAAGACGCTTGGGCCTATCTGGATATGACCGGTGTCTGGCCAAAAGAGAAAGGTTCGCCGCAAGCAAACCTTGATGCTTTGGCGCAGTGGGTTGAAACGCAAGTCCGCGCCGAACTGGGGGAGTGATCATGCCGACGCTGCTCTTGCGGCTGGCCGGGCCTATGCAATCGTGGGGCACGACCAGCCGATTCGATGAACGCGACAGCCAGCTGGAGCCGTCCAAATCCGGCGTCCTTGGCCTGGTCTGCGCTGCGCTGGGGCGCGACCGCGCCGAACCGGTGGACGACCTGGCGCGGCTGAAAATGGGCGTGCGGGTGGACCGGGAAGGCGTCTTGATGCGGGACTACCAGACCGCCACCGGTGTCATTTCCGCCGCTGGCAAGGTGGACTTGGGCCGCACCGTCATCAGCCCGCGCTACTACCTCGCCGATGTCGTCTTTCTGGTCGGACTGGAAGGCGATGATCGCGATTTACTCGTGCGAATTCACGCCGCCTTGCGCACCCCGGTCTGGCCGTTGGCCTTGGGGCGCAAGAGTTTTCCGCCAGGCGAACCGGTCTGGCTGGACGATGCCATACGCGAGGCAGGCTTACGCGAGGCGCTGCTCTCCTGGCCGCGTATCGCCACGGCCAGGCATGAACATAAGAGCGAACCGCTGCGGCTGATCCTCGAACACGACAGCGCGGGCGCTGTGCGGCTGGATCAACCGGTTGCGCCTTTCTCGGAACGCCGATTCGGCCCGCGCTATATCGCTTTTGAGACGATCGCCTCGGAGGCCATCCATGTTCCTGTCTAAATTGACCCTCGACCCCCGCCAAGCACAAGCGCGGCGGGATCTTTCCGATGCCTACGAAATGCACCGCACCCTGGCTCGTGCCTATGCGCCAGACGCCGAAACGCCGCCCACACGCTTTCTATGGCGGCTGGAACGCAGAGTCGACTACCAGCCATCGACGGTGGTGCTGGTGCAATCCACCGAAACCGCGAACTGGTCGGTGTTGGAAGGCTTGTCCGGCTATGCCAGCAAAATCGAGCCCAATAAAGCCGTTGATCTGGAAATGCTGGTCCAACCCGGTGCGCGTTACCGCTTCCGCCTACTTGCCAACCCGACCGTCACAAAAGATGGCAAACGCTACGGCCTGACGCGCGAGGAAGAACAACTCGAATGGCTTGCGCGCCAAGGCGCGCGGCATGGGTTTTCAGTTCTCGGCTGCATACGTGGAGCCGATGAGCGTCTGCAAATAAAACAGGGGCGTGGCGGCAATCGCATTACGCTGCATACCGCGCTGTTCGATGGCGTGCTGCAAGCAGATACGCCGGAAACCCTACGTCAAGGCTTGGTCAACGGTTTCGGCCACGGCAAAGCACTTGGGCTTGGATTGTTATCGTTGGCGAAATTGGTTTAAGTGATGAGCATCGGCCCCGCTAAATCCTTCGGCTGCGGGCTGTTGCTGGTACGACGGGTCTGAGCGGTTCATCATTCCCTGACATTTCTGGAGAGATCAATGGACACCTTGACCGTTGAAGATTTGAAGCACACCCCGAATCGCCTGGTGGACGACGCGGCACGGGGAGAAGTGGCGCTGGTGATTAACCAAGGCCAGCCCGCATTTTTCACGCTACCCTTTGACGAGACGCTGCTCACGCGTGGGGCGAAAGTGGCGTTGGCAATGCATTTGTTCAACCAGGAAATTGTCGGATTGGAGGGGGCCGCGCGTATCGCGGGTGTTTCTCAGAGCGAGATGATCGACTGCCTTGGCGAAGCACGAATCCCCGTCGTGCGCTATGGGCCGGGTGAGTTGGAAGCGGAGATTGCACATGCCATGCAGCTTGCTGATCGCGGATAGCGGCCCGCTGATTGCGCTGACCCGGCTGGATTTATTGCCGCAACTTTGTGCGCGTTTCGAGTCGGTCTGCCTGCCCGGGAAGGTCGTTGCGGAAGTCACGCGAGACATGCAACGCCCGGATGCGCGGTTACTTGCCAATGCGCTTGATCAGGGTCTGCTGGTGCAAGTGGAAGTCATGGCGGGCGATGTCGACGCGGTGCTTCGCTTCGGCCTTGATCCGGGTGAAACCGATGCCATCGCGCTTGCGTGTCTGAAGCGGGCGATGCTGTTGATTGATGAACGCAAAGGGCGTTTGGCGGTGCAAACGCTTGGCCTGGAAATCATTGGCACGGTGGGTGTGCTGGTCGCCTTGCGCAAAGACGGCGTCATTCAACAGGCCAAACCTTATTTCGAACGTCTTGGAAACATGGGCTACTTTCTGAGCGAGGCGTTGATTCATCAAACCTTGCAACAGCTCGACGAAATCTAGCGAATCATGGCTGACCTCCTCCCGCCCCTGCGCCCCATCCCCATCAAGGAACGCCTGTCCATACTCTTCATTGAGCGCGGCCGGCTTGATGTGCTCGACGGCGCTTTCGTCGTGGTGGACAAGAGCGGCGTGCGCACCCACATCCCGATTGGCGGCGTCGCCTGTCTGATGTTGGAACCGGGCACCCGCGTCTCGCATGCCGCCTGCGCGCTGGCTGGCCGGGTCGGCACGTTGCTGGTCTGGATCGGCGAAGCCGGCGTGCGGCTGTACTCGGCCGGGCAACCGGGTGGCGCCCGGTCGGATCGTCTGCTGTTTCAGGCCAAACTGGCGCTGGATGACGACTTGCGGCTCAAGGTTGTGCGCAAGATGTACGCCATCCGTTTTGGCGAAGAGCCGCCGCAACGCCGCTCGGTGGAGCAACTGCGCGGCATCGAAGGCGCCCGTGTGCGCGAAATGTACAAGCGGCTGGCAAAGAAATATGGCGTCGAATGGCGCGCCCGCAACTACGACACCAGCGAATGGGATGCCGGTGACCTGCCCAATCGCTGTCTTTCCGCCGCCACCGCCTGCCTGTACGGCGTCACCGAAGCCGCCGTGCTCGCCGCCGGCTACGCACCCGCCGTGGGTTTCATCCACACCGGCAAGCCCTTGTCCTTCGTCTACGACGTGGCCGACATTTACAAATTCGACACCGTCGTCCCGGTCGCCTTCCAGGTTGCCGCCAAGGTGAAAGCCGGCAACCCCGAACGAGAAGTCCGCCTGCGCTGCCGTGACATCTTCCGCGAAACCCGATTGCTGGAACGCATCATCCCCGGCATCGAAGAAATGCTCGCCGCTGGCGGCATAGAACTGCCGCAAGCCACACCGGAACAAGTCGGCCCGGCCATCCCCGAACCGAAACCGCTGGGCGATGCTGGTCATCGTGCTTGAAAACGCCCCGCCGCGCCTGCGCGGACGGCTAGCCCTGTGGCTGCTGGAAATACGCGCCGGCGTGTACGTGGGCAACTACTCCGCCAAGCTGCGTGAACACATCTGGAGCCATGTCGAAGCCGGCATCGAAGACGGCAACGCAGTATTAGCTTGGCGGGCGAACAACGAGGCCGGTTTCGACTTCATCACACTGGGTACAAATCGGCGGGTTCCGGTGGAAATCGACGGCGCGAAACTGGTTTCCTTCCTGCCGCCGTTCCCCGAAAACGACCCCGACGAAAACGAATAGCACGCGGTAGAATTTCCGCGTGCCTGAATGTTCTTTAAAAACAGGTACTTTTTTTAAGTGTGTTCCCCGCGCTCGCGGGGATGAACCGTATTCCCGACTCGCCGGGAAACTGTCGCAGCGGTGTTCCCCGCGCTCGCGGGGATGAACCGCAGACCTGACAGCCCCGGAAGGTGCGGCATTTGTGTTCCCCGCGCTCGCGGGGATGAACCGCCGGTTTCTATTTAGGGAAACTTTCACGACGAGTGTTCCCCGCGCTCGCGGGGATGAACCGAGG